>Ga0163109_10002073_pt1 | contig 15779 bp, 20 predicted proteins | sample CRUFie1St13metaG_FD_108704 | JGI IMG/M metagenome (GOLD analysis project Ga0163109, IMG submission 108704) | Marine microbial communities from the Costa Rica Dome - CRUD Field 142mm St13 metaG | ecosystem: Environmental > Aquatic > Marine > Oceanic > Photic zone | place: Costa Rica: the Eastern... | reverse complement strand
CAAAATTTATAAATTCATCATGCCACATTACTATGATCCGCAGGATTAAGGTCTAATGGTGGATGTATGTCAAGATCCTCCTCCATTTCTGGAGGAGGTAAAATTAAAATCTGAGGAATAGGTTTTTGTTCCTCTTCTGGCTCTTTCAACAGAAAAGAAATAATTGTTATGCTACAGTAGCCAATAACACCTATTATTATTCCTAAAAAAAGATTTAATTTCATTTTCCTAACAGATGTCACTAATCTGGTTGCTTAGCTAATCTCAATGAAGTCCATATACCAAAGATTATCATAAATAATCCTGCTAAGGCCACTAATGCTCCATTAGTTAATGGTTTTTCTAAAATTACTTCTAATGCACCCAATGCCATCGGGAATGCAATGCAGAGTAAGTTAATCGTGGCTAATGTTTTATTTGTCATATATTGTTTAGTTTAAGTTGTTGGGGGCTTAAATATTTTTATTATTGTTTTTAATTCTTTCAATATGCCTGTCCCACATTTCTTCTGATTCACTTTTCTTTTCCTGTCCTTCTTGCGGAGACTCAGGCATAAAGGCTTGCATCATTATTCTTGTTTTATATGATTGTAACATCATCCTATAAACTTCTAATGGGAAACTAATTAGAGTTTCAACAAACTTTATCAAGCAAACAAATGTAGCAACGACTACACCAACTGTCAAACCTGAAATTAAAGCTACCATACCGTAAATAATTTTTACTATTGTCATCTCACTAATTTTAAAAGAATTTTTATTCATGATATAAAACAGTATAGTTATCTGGTTTAATTCCTACGACATTGAAATCAATGTATTCGATAGCCTCCTCCATAGACATACCATCATTCTCAAAATGTGCAATCATTTTGTCATAAGAGTATACAAGAAACCCTCTCTGGTCTATTCCTGTAATACAATCGTCTAGCCCTGTAAACTTGATAGCATCATCCGAGACGAACGGATCAAGTTCTAATATTTCTTCCCATGTAATTTTATTAGAGATTACTTTACGCCCACGGGAAGAACAGACCGCGAAAAAACGTAATATTAATATAACTAGGATTATCCAGGCGGTAAATATTAATAAATAAATCACGCCTAAGTATAACCCTAGCTTAAAAAGGAGTCAAATATTTTATTCGCCTTTTTCTTCTCCCTCTTCAGCGGGGACAATTGTAGGCTCAAAAACTTCTCCGTCTTGCTCTGGCGCATTAACAGCAGCAACTTTCCTAGCTAGGACAACAGCGGCTTCTGCTACATTAAGACCTTGAGCTTTGACGGCAATGTCAAGTAATTGTACTAAAATATTTAATTCGTTATCTGTAAAATCTATAGTTTTCATGTCAATATATGAATTATATTTAATGCGTAATACAATTCTAATTTTTTTTGCATTTTTTTAGTGTAATTTATATTTAAGTAATATGGCTAACAATTTAAAAGATAGAATCCACACAAGCACTCTGACAGGATCGGGAGATTGGTCTTCATTTAGAGGTGAAGTAACAGGTATGTTTTTAACAGGATTAGGGACAGGAGCAGGTGGAGTTTTAGGAGTAAACTATACAGATTACTCAAATCATTTAATTAGAGAATATAATAAGCAGGTAGACCTAAGGATTGATAGTTGGACAGGAACAGCCATTCAAACAACTGGATTAGTTATCGAACCTCACGATGCAGGGTTTAGATATACTGGAACTGGAGACTTTGCGGCTTACCCTTAAACGTTTTCTAGTGGCAATTGGTATTTACTGTAAGGCAAAAACCAATGTTCGCACTCTGTCAAGACATCTTGCAGAGTAACCATAGACATTAAATCTTTGCGGCCTTTACGCCTGTATCCTTTATATAAACATTCGTTGACCTTATAAACAGTGTCACGCAAATCACACTTTTGTTTAGCTAGATTAAATAGATCAGCATTTTTAGCGTGAAGAAAGAATGCTCCAAAATCAAAAGCTATCCATGTAGGAATACCCTTCTCATTACACCAGCCTTCTTTACCATTAACATTTAAAAACTCTAAAAGAACTTTTCCTTCTCTAGTGGAATTTTTTAACCCTTTTAAATCAACAGTTTCTCCGTTCACTATAAAATCTACGTGTCCTATGTCTTGTTTTTTAGTAGATTTTTTTATTTTTAAATTAGCAGATAAACATGAATGATGGTACCTTTCGACAGATTCATCCATTAGTTTCTTTGTGTGAGCTACGTGCGTGGCTCCTGATAAGCTTTTAGCTCTATTTGATATCATACCGACAAAAGAAATCTATAGCTAAATGTATATTTAGCAACGAATAAAAACCCCCTAGCCCAAACGGGGAGGGGGCGCCTAAGAAATTAGTCTAGAATTAATCCTCAGACTTCTGCTTGGCTTTACCAATGTTTAGGGCCGCCCAATCTATGAGAGCGTAAACTTTAGCCCAAATTGATCCTTTTTTCGGAGTAGGTGTAGCAGCAGTGACCGCAGAAGCAAAAGCTATGAGGGCTGTTAAAACACCAAACCAAGGGTTGTCTTCAATAAGTTTAAGTAATATTTCCATAAATATATATAATGGTTGTTATTATTAATTACACCTAATCAGGTTGAACTATGTATTTACGATCAGAAATTTCTTCATAAAACCTCTTTTTATGGAAGTTTTTCCATCTTTCGTGTGAGCTTTTAGTTATTTCTATTGCCGAATCGTACGATTTCCAGTTTTCTACTTTTGTATCAGAGTCTCTATCTATTTTATAGATTTTAAAAAACTGCCTATAAATTTTTAAATGTGAAGATTCAATATCATTGACTGTTTTATATTTTTCTACAGGAGACCAATGAGGCACTGCTATTACTTTATTATCAACTTTGCCGCCATCGATAAAACCTAGAACCCCAAGAACCCTACAAGAAACCATACTTCCTCTATCAATCGGGTCATGGTTAAAAACTAAAACATCCAAAGGGTCATCATCTAAAGCTATAGTTTGGGGAATAAAGCCATAATTGATTGGATACTGAAGAGAAGATACTAAACACCTATCTAATTTAAATATATTTAAATTCTCATCATACTCGTATTTTGTATTAGTACCTTTTGGTATTTCAATAATACAATTAACATGGTTGTAATTATCCTCTGTTATGGGGATATCATTTACCAAGTTCATTTTTGTTACAGCAAACCTTTATAGATATTTAACTGTTGCTTTCTGTAAGCTTTCATTAAAAGAGATTCTTCTGTCTCCTTAAAGTCTGCGAACTTAATTGGTTTATCTAAACCAAATATTTCTTGTATTTTCTTCTTGGTTTTCGGTTCTATATCATCGAAATCCGAGTTTTTCTTTGGAAGTAAAAGTTTTTTAGGAGCTATCTCAGCTAACTCATGAGCTAATCTATTAACCTCTGATCTTCTGGGGTTTTTTTTATTTGATAAAATTTCTCTACATTTATCTAACTCTATAAAAAAAGTTAGATATTGTAAATCCTGAACTTGTTTGAGATTTATTTTACTGTCATAAATGAAAGTTTGATGGCACTCAAAACGTCCACTATCATGAATATCTAAAAGAAAATCAAAAGGGTGTTCGTGATCTTTCCTAATAATATAATCATATATTATATAACTAGGTATATTTATTTCTATCTCTTGTCCCATTTACCTATGATAACTGAACAAGTATATTGTTCAATTTTTTTTTTAAGAAATTCTTATTCTGCTTCTTATTTTAGAAACATGACGTTTCTTTTCAAGAACAGAGCCACCTTCGCGACTCCCAGCTCCATTTGTATTACCTTCTATAGTAACTACATAACCGCTTGAGTCTATGTCCTTTACAGCCAAACCAATATGAGAAAATGAGAAGACAACTATATCTCCAGCTTTTATATCTTCATTACTCGGCTTGCGGAGATCTACTCCTTTACCATCCTGTTGCTTAGCCCAATTTTCAAAATCCCATGCACCAGCAGTCCTTGGCCTTTTAAATTTTACATCTTCTCCGTTTATGGCTTCCCTAACTAGCCAACATATAAATGCCGCACACCAAGGCCAACCTTTATCTGGATCAAGCCAAGTTGCAGCCTTGTATTCATCTACTCTTGGGCCACAATTACTGCCATCAACCTCTGAAACACCTATTTCTTCTCTAGCTAATGAAACCATTTTTTGTGGCACATTACCCTCTGGTTCAGGGTTGCTTTTCGTAGATAATTTTGCTAGAATAGCATTCCAAGTTACAGGTCCATCTGCACCATCAGCAGAAACACCTAAAAGTTTTTGTACAGCTTTAACTACTTCTTTTTTACCTTTAAAATTCATTTTAATTACATTTCCTACTAAATGAAGCGCATATAGACATAACGAAGCATAAAGCTAGTAGAGTACATATAAAATCAGAAAATCTTTCTATCTTTTTATTTAGGATCTCTGACTGCTCCTCATTGTAATACATTTTTGTATCCATGATATTATTTATGGCATCAATAGTAGGGTCAGTCATATCGTACATCCTAGGTATGGAAGCTTTAATCATTTCTATATCACCTTTTTCTGCCCAAGCAATCAACTCATTAACGTATGTACTTATTTTCTCTTCTTGACTAAATACAAAATCAGCATACTCTTGCTCATCTGGTGTTATATCTTTTTTATATCCCTCTAAATACTCATCTTTATAACCGCTTTCTTCTTTTAAAATATCTATCATCTCTGCTGGTGTCATTGTACCGTGAGATGTTTTAATTACAGAGTTAACTATTATTACACCATACCAATCAAAACACATTCCTATCTCCATAATAGAAGACTCTGATTGCCTAGCATTTTCTTTTAGTGTGTTTTGTATGTCTCTATTTAGTTCAAACCCTTTTAATCCAAAGAGTAAACAAATAGCAGATAAACAATAAACTATAAACTTAGGTCTCATTTCTTAATAAATTTTTCTGGGTTCTTCTCGAATTTTTGTCCTAAACGAACTATACCTCCGATAACTTCAGGACTAACAACACCAATAATACCATAAGCAATAGCTTTTGTTAAAGATGACACATCAGTTTGTTCTAGTACAAACCATGCAATACCTGCCGCTATAGCTGCTGTTAAAATTCTTTTAAACTGTTGTTTTACAGATAAACCACTATCCCCTGATAAAAGCCGAGCAAACATTGCAGCAGCTCCTACTAGCGGGACAAGCCATCCTCCGTTAAGAAACTCTTTTAAAATAGACTTTTCAGGTTCCATATAACTATTAGTTACACAAAAAAAGCCCTCCTTGCGGAGAGCTTTTTAAGTTTATTTAATTTCTTAGTAAAAATTTTAGAAATCAAACTTTAGTCCAGCGCCAATAATCCACTCATCTTCAACGCTAAAAGCTGAATTATCAAAGTCGTTATTGTTGTATGATAGCTTAGCTGAAACAGAAAGCTTATCACTAATAGGATAGCTAGCTTTAACTCCAGCCTCTATAGCTGTATACTCATCTGCAAGATTTACAGTCAGGAATGGGGTTGCAACGAGATCGTTTACTGGGGTACCCACATTACGTGAGATCCCTAGTTCAACTCCAAACCAATCGTTTTCTAGCTCATGCCAGACTGCTGCTGATGCATCAAAAAGGCTGTAGCCGTATGTGAGACCAACCGCAACTTCTTCACGATCACCGAAAACAGAATCGAGACCAGAGAAGCTTGCTTTTGCTCCAAGTTTTTGCCCTGCAATCTGAATTGGTTTGCTGTAAGAAACAGAATATGATCCATCTGTATCATCATCTGTATCCGCAAGCCCTAACCCAATAGAGAAATCACCACCAGCAAGAGGTGCAGTTAGTGATAGAGAATAATCAAATGAATCTTCTCTTGTTGCTAAACCTCTATCTGTAGTGAAGTTGCTGACTGAAATGCCACCACTAACGCCAATATTATCAGCAAGAGTAGTAGCATTTGACTCTGCACCGCTAAAAGCGATGCCCAACGCGGCCAAAAGGCCAAGTATTACTTTTTTCATGTTGTTGTATTATGAACTTTTTGTAATCTTTTTCAAGATTATTTTTTATATTTACACAATTATTTATTTGAGGAATAAATTTCCCTCTCTAATTTCCTAAATCTAGCGTCTGAATGCCAAATTTCATTAGTTTGTGGTGTATAAGTACCGTCAATTGTTTGTATCGCTTTCCCCTTCTCTAATCTTAGAGTAGAAGGCTGATATATGTTCAAACTCCCTACGCTCGGTGTTGAGGTAGTCTCGCAAGAGGTCAGCCCTGTCAGCGCTATGAGCGTCGCCTTTAATCCTAAGATTCTCAATTTCTTGTACGAGTTTTTGCTCTCTATCTTTAAATTGCTTATGAAGGTCATAATAAAACTTTTTATTTTTTAATGTTAAGTATAGTTCAATAGATTTTAAAACAGACTTTATAAGTTGAAACATTATTTAATCCTCTTTTTGTTGTGGCTCGAATCTAAGAGTCACGCGCCCGACTTTATCCTTTTCATTGGATAGAAACCCATGAACAAATGCATGTTCACTAGTAAATTCTATAGATTTCTCATCTAAAAGATGTTTGTCCCCTCCAAAAAATATTTCTCTTATTATTCTAGAATGCGGTTCGTACTCATAAGTTTTACCTAAATGACCGACTTCTCCTACTAGTGATTCTAATGCAGAGTTCGCGCCAACAACTTTAAATTTTATTTTCATTTTATCTAAATTACACCAAATGATTGTATTATCGTCATCATTAAAAATGATAGCCTTATTATCATACCTGTCAATCCATTTTTTATAAGATTTTACTTTAAACTTCCTCCTAATTTGGCTTTTAAAGTATTTTTTATTATTTAAAATTGATGCTTGTGAAAATATCTCATGCACTGCTTGAATTAAAACCTTTGAATTAAAATTTTCTCTAAACCCAAAAATAAACTCAACATCAATAAATATATCATATGGTCTTAAAAAAGCAATTACAACCTTTTTTTTATTATTTGTAGCTACAAAAACCTGACAAGAGGATACTAAATCTTCAAAGTTTTTGCGGATTTTTGCCTGTTTTAATCTTAGAGATGCTATCTGATGGTAATCATAAGGCTTAGACTTTATGCAGAAGCTTAAAAAATCTTCCCAAATGGTCTCTGTATCTCTTGTGAGTTGTGTAATTTTCACTTCTTTTAGTTATTATATATAGTCTAGTGTAAATTTAAACATGGCCGATGAAGCAAAAAATAAAGTAGCAGATAGTCTGCTAGACTTACAACCTACAGCTATCTTAGAATTATTTAGAGTATTCCCAGATAAAATTAATAAACCAACTTTATTTTTGGGGTTTCATGCTGGAACTGTATTTAACAAATCTTTGATTTGGCAAGGTGTCCAGTATCTACCATTATCTATGGAGTGTGAAGGTTTTGATATTTTTGGAGATGGAAAACTGGCTAGGCCAAAGCTTAGAATTTTAAATAAAGACTATATTATCACAAACTTTCTGCAAAACTATGACGATCTTGTTAATGCTAAAATCGTAAGGAAAAGAGTATCCGTTAAATACATAGATGATGCTAATTTTGATAGTGAAAACCCTTTTGGTGTGGCTGACCCTAAAGCTGAATTAACAAATGAAACATGGCTAGTTGGGAGAAAAACTCAAGAATCTAAAGTTTTTGTTGAATTAGAACTAGCTTCACCACTGGATTTGGAAAGCTTTGATGTGAGTTACAGAGAAGTTGTATCTAAATTTTGTTATTGGAAATATAGAGGTGAGGGTTGTAGGTATGCTGGATTACCAATTGAAAAAGCTGATGAAAGCCCTTTTGTAGATGCAAATGGGGTAGTTGTTGTGCCGAGTTATCAAGCCCCAAACGGCTCCCCCGTAGGATTTTTTGATGATCCATCTGCGGAGTGGTCTAGCGCTAGATCATACGTTAAGGGAGATATAGTTTATTTAAAAAACGATAGTGTTTTAATTAGACCTTTTAATGGAACTACTAATGACGATGCGGTTCCAATGAAAACGGTTTACGTTTGTGTTGGCGATAATACTAATGAAAACCCAGAGACTAACCCCTCTTTTTGGCAAAGAGATGCTTGTAGTAAAAAATTAGGAGCCTGTCAAAGAAGATTTAATTCAGCCGAGTCTATCTCATACCAAAAAGGAGAAGGTTTCGCGGGGAGTTTTAATTATCTACAATTTAGTGGTTTAAAATCAACTTCTAACAACACGCCAATTAATTCAGGTCTTTTCCACACAGATTCTGCTTCAATAACAGGTGGTCTAACTGGAGATTGGTGTATCGTTGGTTGGACTCATATTAATAATTTATCACCACTTGGAGCTGGTATTTTTAGTACTTCATCTAGAGATGCAAGTAATTGGCCAAATAATAGATTTTTAAATATAAACAGTGATATAAAAATTCATAATCCACAATCAGTAGGAACTCCTAGCAATACTATATCAGCAAATTTTGTAGGACCAAATTTGCCAGCCAATGGATCATTTGCAGATTATTTTTCTGCCAACCTTCATGAGCAGCAAGCCGTTGATGGTAGTGATGGTGAAGGCGGTAAAGAGTGGCATCAATATGTTATAGTTAATGACACCTCTACTTCGAGTGTTCTTAACAGCAGTGCTAGTACTCTAAAATTTTACGTAAACGGACAAAGAGAGACAAAGTCATTCACTTTAGAAGCAGATTTGGCAAACTTCGCGGGTACCACAAAAAGAGAGGCTATAACATTTGATACAATAAAAGCAATGCCTCAGACTTTTATGTTGGGAGCTGTAGAGCAAAGGTTTGGTAGAAATGGATATGAAAATGACGCAGACCCGCATATCTCTACTATGAATGGTGGTATTGGTCCATGGGCTTTATGGTCTAGAACTTTATCAGACAGAGAAATACAATTTTTATACAAGGAGATAAACCAACCTTACAATTCTAGCACTTCAAATGGGGCGTTACATCATGTACCTAGAGAATACTCTGAATGCACAGGTTTATTTACTGGTATCACGGGTGATAGGTTAACGGCATGGTGGGACGGCACAACTGGAGCAGTGTCAACTAAAACTGGTATGGTTGATGTTCATACTGGTAATCATTTTTTAACAGGAAGTGGGTCTTTCGCTTCTCAAACAGAAGCTTATGTCGATGCAGCATTTGAAAATTTTTCAAACCCGACTCCTCTTTATGCAAGGTTCGGAGGATTCCCAGGCACAGATGGATTTAATTATGGAAGAAGTAACACGTACTAAAACCGCAAAACAGGCTTTAGCTATAATAAAAAAACTCGCACACCAAAATTTTAAAAAAGAAATTTGTGGTTTTTTAGGTTTTGATAGAGACCAAAAAGAATATTTAGTGCAATTAGAGAAAAATGTCGCAGAAGATCCTTCTAATTTTTTTTTAATAAACCCATTGAGCTTTCTTTTATTTAAAGATGATTATGAAATGATTGGAGTTTTTCATAGTCACGTAAAAGGTGATGAAAAAGAGTCAGAGTTTGACGTCAAAATGTCAGAAAACTGTTGTCAGCCTTTTATTATTTATAGTTTAAATAGTAAAAAAATAAATATTTATACGCCTAAATTCTTAGAAGTAGATGTAAATATACTTAACAGGATTAAGGCTGCGTCATGACAACTATCAGATTACATGGAATTTTAGGAAAAGAATACGAAAAGGTATTCTCCATGAAGATTGATAATCCTAGCTCTGTCCTATCAGCTATAGACTGTAATCGATCAGGATTTATCAAAAGAGTTATCGAGTTACAGAAACAAGGTTTGGCTTATGATATAATAGTTGATAAAACTAGGGCAACAAGGCCAGAAGATCTTAACAATGCAAAAAACCCAGAAACAATAGATCTTGTTCCTGTTATATTAGGAAGTGGACCATTTGCAGGATTTTTATTTGGAGGGTCATTCCTTGGAAGTGTCGTCGGTGGTTTAGCTTTTTCAGCAATTAGTTACGCTTTAACTCCAAAACCAGAAGTTCAAGGGGTTGAAGCTACGGCGCAAGCATCAAGAAGCTCATTTGTTTTTGGAAGTCCTTTAAATACAGCTTCACAAGGAACTCCCGTTCCAATAGGTTACGGTAGATTAAAAGTAGGATCTAAAGTCATTCAAGCATCTGTTAAGTCATTCCCACAAAACCAACAAACACAAAATGTTTTAACTGCTAACGCTTTTCTTCCAGAGGAGGAGGATTACACAACTCCTAACGCAATTTTAACCAGTAGGATTCCAAACAATAGCACTCAAGAATGAACCACCTATTAAAAAAGAAAGCTATTGCAGGAGGTGGTAAAAGACCTGAACAAAAACCTCCTGTTTATAAACCTCCTGCCATGGGAGATTTGCAGTATGGAGCTTCTTATAGTTATGCTGAAAACCTTGATTTGATAAGTGATGGTCCAATAGAGGGTTTAGTAAATCAAAACGGCATATTGGTTAATGATGGGTTAAGAATGCTTCAAGGTATATATTTAGATGACACACCAGTCGCTGTAACAGATGAAGCTGAAATAGCAACTTCTAGAAATGCTATATCAGAACTTGAAGAAACACAATTAGAGTCTAATCCTATAGATATTACTTCTAATGGTGCTACTAGTTGCAAAAACTTTTTTGTAGGTTTACAAGAGGCTTTAGATAAATACAACCCTGACGGAAGAGCTTCATCTCTAAAGTATGATAATAATAAGCAAGACGTTTGGAATACTGAACCAGAAATGGCTCCCAGTGTTACGATGCTATATTATAGACAAAAAGTAAAAGACAAAGGTGGCGATAGTACTACCCCTAAGATAAAAGATAGGAAAATAGCTGTTTATGCTAGAGCTTACATTAAAGATTTTTTCTTTTGGTTGAACAATACTAGAAATCCTGATAGCGCAGGAACTAGTCTTTCATATGCTGGTTACAGGAAAACAAGAGACAAATGGTCTGGCGATAATAATTCTAGGCCAACTGCCGCAATGTATTGGACTGACAATAATGAAGGCAGCACAAACTGGAAAAATAGAACTAATAGTTCAAAGTTCTTTTGTGGTTTACAATATATTGATGTCACGCATGGAGTTAGGGCTTTGCCTTGGACAAGAATTAGAGCAAATGATTTAGTACAAGAAGACTTAAATAATATTTTAGATTTATATACTAAAAACGATGCTGATAGAGCAAATATAGATATTGAGGGAACTGCTTCTTTAAATAAATTTCAAAGAGACTTAGCCTCAAAGGCTTTATCGAAACTTGGGTGGAACGGCGGTAATGTAAAAGATTTACTTAGGAAGTTTTTAGAAAAAGGGGTTTCTGTCGAAAAAAACCAGCCTGAGTTTTTTATTATAATGAAACCAGAGCTTGCGGCAGGTTTAAGTGGCAACATACAAAGTGGTGATGGTAGATTATTAAATTACTCAACATCTTTATATGGAACCACTAAGGGATGGAATATTTCATATGAACTTGTAAACAATGGTGCAAAAATTATTGATTGCACTTGTCCAGAAATAAATGCCGACGGCACTTTAACTGGAAATATGCATGGTTTTGTACTGATAGCTTTTCCAGCTCTTTATGAAAAACAAGATTTAAGATTAACAAGCGGTACTTACTGGGGAGTAGAGAGGAGTTTGTCTATTGATAGTCATATCAAGAATGCTTTAAAAGATTTAGAGAAGCTAAGATACTCAAGACAGGCAATACAACTTGGAACAATTAATGATTATCAATTTGATAGCTTAAAATTTAATTACTCAAATGTTTTAGCTGAATTTAAAAATGGAGAAGAAAACCAAAATCCGCTTGGTTATTTTAATACTATTTTCATAGACCAGCAGTATGGCTCGCCTTTGTATGGACCTTTTTCAACATCTAATGGTTTAGCTCCTCAAAAAATAAAAGAGGACTCTAATATGCTAACTAGGTCTAGAGTTCTAAATGGACCTGCATCTACACAGTTTAACTTGGACTTGGAAAATGGTTTGCCTATAGCTGAAGGTAGCGAAGATACTAGAAGATCAGGAGCAAAAATAAGAAACTATAGCGAATGGGCAAATAATTCTTTAAAGAATTGGGATGAAAAAGCTATTCCAGTAACTCATACAATACTTAATCCTAATGTCGAATCTGTTTTTATTACCTTAAATGTAAGTTCTTTAAAAGACACTCTGACTAGGAATATAGATAATGTTAGATCTGGTAAAGAAAAAACAAAATTAGAAATAGGCAGCACTTTCCCTAGTGTATTAAATATAAGAGTTGAAACGGGGTTGATAGGCTTAAATGGAGAAAACAAAATCCATAAAACACAAGATTTTAGAATTGTTGCTCTGATAGAGGGTCAAACTTTAATTGATATAGGCAACCCAGATTTTCAAGGTAGTAGTAAAGATTACGTTATAGCTTTAGACTCTAGCCGTGCAAGAATACTAAGTGAACCTTTTGATCTGCCCACTTTGCCAAATCAAAACATACAAACTCTAACCAGTAATGGAGAGCAAGGGGTAGAAACTTCAGCAGTAGATTCTTTCCAAAAGAGATTTGTCAGGGTTACTAAATTATCTCATGAAACAAATTCTGTTTTACTAAGCAAAGATGTGTCTTTGCAAAAGGTAACTGAAATAATACCTGCTAATCTGCCATACCCTTTTTCTGCTATTGTAGGCACGAAGCTTGATTCTAGATCTTTTGGATCTATTCCAAATAGAACTTTCGATTGTAAGCTAAAAAAAGTAAAAGTTCCTAGTAATTATTTTCCAACTAAATTTGGAGGTATTGATAAAAGATACTATAGGACAAATGCAGATTTCCAAAACACAAGAAAAGAAGATAAGCTTATTTATAAAGGCGATTGGGATGGAACTTTTCATGATGAATTGAAATGGACCGATAATCCCGCTTGGATTTTATATGATCTTTTAACAAGCACTCGTTATGGGATGGGTCAACATGTAGATGAAACTATAATAAACAAATGGCAGCTTTATAAGATAGGAAGATTTTGTGATGCTGTTGATGATAATGGTTATTTTGAAGGAGTCACCGACGGTAGAGGTGGTAGAGAGCCTAGGTTTTCTTGCAATATTGTATTTGAGCAAGGTGAAAAAATATTTGATGCGATTAATACAATAACATCAATATTTAGAGGTAAAGTTTTCTTTGGTAATTCTGAAATAAACTTCGTCGATGACAGACCAAGATCCACAGTAAATTTATTTACTAATGAAAATGTAAAAGATGGATCTTTTTACTACTCAAATAATAGAAGGGACGAACAATTTAACACTATAGAAGTAGCTTACAAAGATAGATTTGATAACTTTCTACCAAAAATAGAAGTTATTGAGGATGAAAATGATATACGCCAAAGAGGAGTTTTTAAAAAGAGAATAGAAGCTGTTGGAATTACGTCACGCGCTATGGCTCGCAGAGTGGGTCAACATGAAGTATTTTCAAAGATCAAAGAAAATCAACAAGTCGCATTCACAGCAGGATTAGAGAGCTTACTTTGTCAACCTGGAGATTTAATAATAGTAGAAGACGAATTAAAAACATTAAAAAGTAATTTTGGAAAGGTTCTAGCTGTAGATTTAGATAATGAAACTATAAGGTTAAGCAATGTTTTTGATAGCTCTGATATGACTGGAGTTTTAAGTATCTATCAGCCCACGGGTAGAGATACTATTGAAGATTTAAATAACAAGAGTACCACTAATAGACAAAGATATTATGATTTTACAGTAACAGGAACATCTAGTTCTACTTTTAATTCTTCATACACTGGATTATATTCTTTTTCTGGTTATACATCAGGCTACCCAAATGCTTCTGGAACTATAAGTGGCGAAACACGTTATCAAGAGTACGCTTTATACTCTGGAACTGGTAATAATTATCTTTTCTTTAATTCAACAAATACAGGTTGGACTTTTGGTAGTGGTAATTCTTTAGCTTTGAACTCTGGTGATTGGATTGCTGTTGATACAGGAGTGCAAACATTAGGATCTTTAAACACAGGATTTATAACTCCAGTAGACACAGATCAAGCTAACAATCGCGCTGGAGCGCCGCTCATTAATTTTTCTGGATCTATAACAGGATTAAATGTTCCAACATTTGGAATTGTAAATGATGAAATATCAGTTGTCTCGCCCGATCAGATAACTAAATTAACGGTAACTGGAACCACTGTAAGTAATCCAACTGTATTAGAAGCTGCTGGATATAATCCTTATGGGACTCTTGTGTCAGGTTTCGACAATCCTGATATTCTTCCGTTTATAAAACTAGGAAGTCCTGCAAAATTTCAATTAAAAGATGCTAGCCCCTTTATTTATAAAGTTCTTTCGTTGCAGGAACAAGCTCCAAATGAATATTTAGTTAATGCGTCAAAATACGAAACAGGCAAATTCTCTTTAATAGAGAGTGATAAAAGTATTGAACCTCTAGCTAATACTTTTAATTACAAAGTGTCTCAAACAATAAATGATACTTCTTATTCTACTTTATCGGCACCAACTTTAACAATTGTTGGTACAGGCGCACCTGATCTTGCATCTCAAACTTTTAGCATAACGGGAAGTTGGTCAGCAGTGGCTAACTCAACTGGTTACAATATTATTTTAACGTATCCAAATGGACAAACTGACAACACAACCACATCATCTTTGAATGCATCTTTTACAGGTATAGATAGTGTCGGTGTTTTTAATTATGGTGTAAATGCTTTAGGGAACAAAGCTGGTGATGGTGGTAATGCATTTTTTGATTCCAGCTATAATCAATCAGGAGTTTTTGTAGTTTATGAAGAATTATTAACTTTTAGCAAATCTTTTATAGATAAAATAACTATTTTGTAAAATGCGTTTTGATCCAATAAGACTATCATCATCTGGAGCAGATATATATTACTCTGGAGCTTACTCTGATGCTACAGGAGCCACAGGCGAAAGCGGAAAGTATTCTGAAAGCGCATCATACTTCGGCTGGAATACTGTTACTTTTGAAAATGCAGTAACTAGAGTAGGCATTGGGAGCGCTCTTCCAACAGGGAATGATATAACGACAAGTGCAAACTTTTTGTTGGCTCCCGCAGTTGTTATCGGAGGGGCTACGCCTATAGGAGACATAAGAGGTTTAGGGACAGGCTACATACCTCAAGGGGGAGGATCATCAACTGTAGTTCCTTTAGAGCCAAACGAAGTTTATAGTGGGGCTTTGTATGTTACTTATTCTGTAGGAGGGTCTTCTGTAAATAAGTTAACAACCAAAGTGGGAATTGGAACAACCGTTGCCTCAAGCTATTATGAAAGCGGTTTCACAACTCGCGATAATCACAATTTTGACACAGTACTTACTGTAGATACAGGCAACTTAGAATCAACTAGTATAGGTAGTGGAGTTTACACTATTGGCGAACAGATAACTTTACAGACATCTTTAATAGATAGGATTGGAAATTCTTTAAATACAGTATCTTCAATAACAGAAGATACTTTTGTAAAGTCCTTAAATATAAGCATTTTAGATGAGAATAGAAACCTAATCCAAAGTGGTTATAAGACAAATTATACAAACCCATCTTTTACTTTTACTAAACAAGAAAACATTGATATCTTTGGTTCTTTTACAAAAGACTTTGGGGTAAGATTTACTGTAGAAAATCAAGATGGGGAAACTCATGACACAGATTTCTTACTTTATGGAAATAGATTGTCTATTGATAAAATATTTGTTTCTGCATCTGGAGGTACGTTTTTAGATGAGAACCGTGATAATAATTAT
>Ga0163109_10002071_pt1 | contig 15792 bp, 8 predicted proteins | sample CRUFie1St13metaG_FD_108704 | JGI IMG/M metagenome (GOLD analysis project Ga0163109, IMG submission 108704) | Marine microbial communities from the Costa Rica Dome - CRUD Field 142mm St13 metaG | ecosystem: Environmental > Aquatic > Marine > Oceanic > Photic zone | place: Costa Rica: the Eastern... | reverse complement strand
GCTGCCATAGTCTTGCCAGATGACCCGCCAGAGTTAAAGAAGGTGAATGGCTGCTCGATATAGATATGCTCTACTTTGCCGCCATATGCCTCCAGAATGTCCAGAATTTTTGCCCTTATCGTGAGACACTTAGAAAAAAAGTTCTTGTCTCTACGGAGGTCACAGGCTTCAGAAAGCACTATTTTTCCTTTCTTGTCAACTATTGCAAAACCTGTTATGCTAGTTGATACGTCAATTCCTAAAATCATATATCCAACTTGATTTTAAACGAAAGATCTTGGTCTTCCTTCTTTAAGACTGGGTTTGACAAGGTTGCTACACCAATCAAGTTTTTGTTTTCATCGTATACGGCGATTCTTGAAACATAAACCTGTCTTTGAAAAGGAGCTTCATAATCTTCGAAACTTGATGATACAGTATTTTTGATTATTCGTTCAGCATTTTCTTCAAAAACTGTCGATGATGTTAGCGATAAGCTTGTTTGATTATGTGCAATATAAGTTGGATTATTGGAAAAATTGACTTCGCCACGAGCAGCGTGGGCGAACATTGTCAAAACTTGTGTTTCAGTATGTCCCTCAAACGACATATCGAAGGAAGCAGACACATAGCCGGCTGGGGCTGTAGCTTGGGTTACTCCATCTTTCGCTCCAGCGCCGTAGTAAATCCACTGCGGTTCTGTTATAGAACCACCGTTTGTTAATCCAATTTGTTCAGAGCTAAGATCCCAAGAGCCGGTCAAAAGTATGAAGCCTTCGTCATACAATACAACCCCAGCTACAGAGCCAGAGCCGGTAGAACCTTCAGGTCCAACCTGTATTAGCTCTCCGTTTTGTTTTATATCTTGCAATTCACCTATTAAAGATCCAGTTAGATACCATTTAAGGGATACTGACCCAGGATTGATTTGAGAACCATAAGCAATCGAAGGAATTGATATCAAATTTATTGTTTGTGAATTTTTATCTCCAAGCGAAGAAGATACAAGATAGTGTTGACTTCTCTGCCCAAGAAAGTTTAATCTATTTTTTAGAGCGTAAAAATGACGATGAGTTGGTGATGTCGCAAAAGTATCTCCAGATACAGGGTTTGTGCCTGTAGAGCGTGCAGATGGATTAGTCATAAACTCACGACTAATACTTGCAGTCATCGGATAGCTACCTGTTATTCTATCTCCGAATACAAACTCGTTAGAGTAAGAAACTTGCCCAACAGTTTTAAAGCTAGCACCTGCTGATTGTTTTGTTATAAATGGATGGATAAACTCATTGCTACCTGCTAACTTATCGATGTTATATTCATACAGATTTATCGAGCCAACTTCTGACGAGTAGACTTTAGAAAACTTTCCGTCTTGATCTGGTCGATTATTGTAGTAGACATCGCCATCAAAAATAAAAAAGTTTACTTTTGGATATGCAACAATTGTATTTCTTATTAGGTCTGTATCTCCAAACTTCCTAAAAGGCATCTTAACCTCCTAGTAGTCGAGACGGACGCGTAATGTTAGCTCGTTGGTTGGATCTTTGCGTAGTGGTTCTGACAACTTAGCTGTTGCCAACAACTCATTTGTAGATGAATAGAGCCCAATAGTCGTGATGTAGGCGATTGGATTATCACTGGCTACATCCTTGACGCGTATTTCACCTCCAGTTAGATAAGTGGGATTTGAGCTATAGTTATATTTATTGTGTCCAACTCTACAGAAGTAAATCTTAGAATTTATTTCAGTTGTATTGTTAAAGCTAAGGTCAAATATACGGTGCCTTAGCGCATCACATGCGCCAGAAATTGCTGAACCTGTAAGGACCTCTGAAACATTTTGCGCGCCGCCTGCCGATGAAGAAGCCATCTCGACACCGTTAAATACAGAAGCCGTAATTACTGCGATACCCGCTTGATAGAAAATATTGCCAACACCGGAATCGGCATTAATTCCAACTGAGCTTGTGTAAAGAACTCCATAGTCGCCACCGGCCTCATTTTTAAACCCTGTTCTTTCAGTTGTTAGTGAATCTGCAAGAACTAGTCTAGGATCTGCGAACGGAGTCGCAAAGGCTGAGCTAGTTCCAAGACTTAGCGCGAACGAACCTTTCTTTATTTGATCTTTAGTGATTAATCTGGAGAAGTTAATAAAAAAGACCTCTTTCATGGCTCTTTGCCCATCATTGAGGAGATCACTTTCAAACTTTCTAACACCATCGGCAGTAGAACCAGTATATCCCAAAAGAACCTGCGCATATTGGTTGTAAAGATTTATTTTCTTTTTGTTCTGAACCGAAGCTGCCCCACTTAGGGCTGACTCTTCATCATATCCAACAGTTATATCAAATATATGGTTAGCAGAAGAGCTAAGAAATGGATAATCATAAACAGACTGGAACATGCCGTGCGAATAGTTCTTAATATTTCCATCGGCGTATGTTCCACTGACAATGGAGCCAGTGATTGGTATTACTTCATGAAGTAATGTCTTGGTTGTTGTTACATCATTTGATGTATTAAATGGTTCGTATTGTGTTGGCATCTAAAAACTCCGTTAACTTGCCTGTCTGATTATTCTAACAATAAGCTGGGTGTTAGCGCCCGATGTGTTCCCATTAAGGTAAACAATTGTATCAATAATATCAAATGTCCCAGAAGCGGTTATTCCCTCTAAATCAGCCGCTGCAAGGTTTGTTCTTCCGTATAATGCAAATTTAGATGGGGTAGCAGCAGTCTCGGAGGCTTTCAAATCCGGGGCTACGCCAAAGTTAAAGGATACTACTCTGCCTCTTGGTCCTCTTATTGCTGATACGAAAACCGAGGAGGACCCAATATCCTGATCTTCAACCATATTGTCAATTGACGGCAGTATATATGTTCTGCGCCCGACCACTCCTGCTGCGCCGCCTAGCGGGGCGAGGGGGGTAGGATTTAGTTCGATCTTCACATCTGGAATAGATAGCGAGCCTTTTGGATATCTGAATCTTGAGGTGTCCTTCATGGGATGAACTGCGGTTAAAAATCTGCCATCACACATTAAGGTAAAGTCGTTGTCTAGTAATCCAGTGTTTACTAAGAAATCTAATCTTTCTTGTTCTCCACCGGCAGGATCATTGTTGTTGTTTATTCCTGTTTCAAAGGTAAAGTTTTGTGTAGTCTTTCCCTGCTCAATGCAGGAGTTTTGGTCCAGCGAACCAGTACCGCTTGTTAAAGTGGTGTAAGTGGTATTATTGACGGCTAAGTAAACCACATTACTAGTTTTTACGGCGACGCCAGGGACTTGACCAGATTTTTGATTTGCAACAAGTGAAGGTAAGTAAAACAACCCCGCATTGCCATCAAATGTCATAAGTCCATGGTTAATATTTGCGTTTTCTCTAGTGAAAGCCTCGAATACTGGGGTTTGTAAAATTTCAAGATCGTAAAACGCCGAGCCTGATGGGTGGTCTTTATTATATAAAGAATAATCTATTTCATCATCGCCCAAGGCAAATTGTGTAATTCTGAAATTGCCTTCAGCCATTCTCTTTCTACCTAGATCTGTCAGAACGGCGTCTAGAATAATGTCACCGCTATTGTCCAAAAAAGCCATATTATTTCCTCTTTTTCAAAATAAATAGTTGGTTTTCTTTTTATTAACCAACGAGTTTGTGCGTTATGTTTATATCTATCTTCTTTCCAGTTTTTTTAGATGTCAAGCGTATTTTATATTTTTTGCCCCAAAGGGAATCTTCGCTTGCTCCAAAATTGATATTTTGAACTTGATTTTTAGCTAGGTCAGTAAAATCAGCTTCAGAATCATCGATAATTAAGTTGTCTATGCTTGGGCTTATATTTAGTAACTTTTTAAAACTTTTAATTGTTCTGGATAGTGGTCGCGGGCCAAGTTCATTTTCAAAGAAAGCTTCAAAGTTAGCAAACTTATAACCGCCATCACTAACTAATTCTGCTTGAATTACATTTGAGCCAACTCCAAAATTTCCAGCTTCGTTAACAATTCTAAACAAGTAAAAGTATTTTTTGTTTGGATGTACTTTGTCAGCGATAGTTGTTGTTCTAAACGTTGCATTTTGATCTGGGATCTTCATACTTATAGTTTTGTAAAGGTTGCCGTTGAAATCTGACAATGAATTTGGCATTTGTTCAATTCTGTAAATTTCCAGATCGATTGGTAATGAAACGCTATTTGTTGTAATTAAATCATCATCCAGAATATCGTAAGATCTCATAAATTTCTGGCTGTAGTCGGCATCTTCGGCTGTCACTGATGTTGGCATTTTAAATGGAATCTTCGCACCGTATCTGATTCTGAAAATCAGTCTGTTTGAATCATCTAATGTAAATGTCGGAGAAACTTGCACATAATTTGTTGGAGAATCCACTATAGATATTTGCTTTTCAAAAAGAGGAACCTCCACTATCTTAACAGATGGTAAAACTTTAAGTTTAAAGTCAGCCAAATATTGTTGACCAACTGGTGATGTTACTTGGGCGTCAGTTGCAAAGGTAGTTCCCAGTGCTACAACATCGTCTGAGTCATCATTATATGAGGGAGATGACGACTCGCCGGTTTCTGGATCAAAAAATTCTAAACACCAGCCTGCGGAATCTAAATTAGCTATTGTTCTAGTGACTGATAAGTCTGAATATGTGTATTCTAAGCCAGCTATCAACACATATTTATATATTCTATATGTATAGTTTTGATTAAAGATAACCTGATTATCCAAAAATTCAAATCTCTCGACTTCATCAGAATTCAAAAACCAAAAGTTCTGTATTGCATCTTGTGTGAATCTATCGCCAGTGACCGCGCCACCAATTTTTTCTATTCTATAAGCAACAACTTCATTATACTTTTGTTGCAAATTTATTGGCTCCGACTCAAGTGTTGACAAAAAAGTAGTGCTATTTAGTAAATTAATCAAACTATTGGTTTGTTTTATCGTAGGTATTGTTTTTTCAAATCTTCTTACAGAATTATTGTTATATTGGGATTTCGCTGTCTCAGAATCATCAAAAAGATAGAAAAAATTAGAATTTGACGTATTATAATCGGTTAGTGAATAATTCATTAGGTCAAATACATCTACTACTTTTAGTTCAGAGGTGGTTGATATTGTCTCTATCTCTGTATTTTTATTGAATTGTTCTATATTTAAACTAAAATTAACATTGGTTGGCTCGGGTGCCCCATCTTGCGATAAGAACGAATCTTTTAGTATTTTTATAAATCTATGTTCAAAATTATTTTCAGAAACTTGCTTCAAAAAGTTCCCAGTGCCATCAAAATTAAAAGTTGTCTTGACATAATGCGGGAGAATATCAGATGCTTGGTTAACTTGTGATATATCATCGTAAATATCGGCGCTGGTAACGAATATATTTTTCAATAACGAGCTTGTTTGCTGGGTTTGTACTTTGCCAAGTTCAAAGTCTTTTATGATATTTTCTCGTGCTATTTTTTTCAATTTGGTGTCGGTGGCGATCCGGGTCAGGTTGGTTGTTTTTTTTGGTGAAGAACCCAAGTGCTCTGTAATCAAGTAACCATTTGCTATTGTAGTAACATCCGTTGACGGGTCTATTGAGTTGATGTATAATCTATGGTAGGCATTTATTTCAGGCTTACAAGAAATATAGTTTGGACTTCTTGTGGTGAAAGTGCCATTCTGTCTGACTTCAAGTTCAGAGTAAGGATTTTGCTCTATATGATGATGATCTAAGAAGGTTTGATTAACAAAAATGCCATCATAACTTTCTTCAGCATATGTCCCTCCGTATATAAATGATAGCCAATGCTTGTCTGTTTCTACTGCGTTGGAACCAATCAATCTATAGTTGTATTCATATCCAGTTCTTATTCCATCAGCAAATGGGGATTTTTCAGACTTTAGACATTCTTCTAAAACTTCGGAAAACTCACTGCCAATTGACATGCCAAGCGCGTCTCTAGTCACATCGCCGCCGCCGACTAATAGTTGTGTGTCTGCAATTGTTACTGTTTTATTTGTTGTCATCTAATTTTTATTCTTGTTATTAATGGCACTGGTGAAAAATTTATAAAATCATTTGTAATTTCTATAACATTTGAAAGAGGTTTTCTTTCTGCCCGCACACTATTTGCTTGACAACTATCTAGCTCGTTAATTGAATTGTTGGTTGTTTGACTAAATAGCTGGGCGGCTGGGGTTAATTTTGTTTTTAGGTCTTTAAACTTTTTTGATTGGAGGCGGTTCGGATTATTATCTTGTGTTTTAGTTAGTTTTTCTAACTTGTTGGTATCTAAAAATTTGTCAGTTAAAATAGTTGTATTTATCTCTTGAGTTTCTTCTACGACTGTCATACCAAGCGCACTTAAGATTGCAAGAGAGTCTTCCAATGGACCAGCATTTGATGCGGTAGCAGATATGATCTTTTGTTCAGATAGCTTTCTGGAGTTGTCCATAACGTTATAGATTTTATCGTTTGCATTTTCATTAGTAACTGGGTTCTTGATTGTTCTTTTGAACTGAGTGGGTGTTCTAACCTTATTTTTTCTTATAGCCATTTTAATAACCTCCGCCACCAGATGATCTTGCTGTTCTTGTTCTAACAGGTCTCGCACTACCCGTATTAATTGACGGATTTTGGTTTTGAGAAAACTTAAAATCATATTCAAATGCTCTAGAGCTTTTTGGGGGAGTAAGTTCTTGAGTTATGTTGTTTAGGATATTTGAAAACTCTGCGTGAACTGAAGCGGTCGTCATATTATAATTATGCTTCAACATGGACTCAATTGTTGAATTATCAACATTTTGATAATACGTATAATATGTACTAAACGCATCGCCAAGTTGTTTTGTTATCATTATATCAGTAGAAAACTTGAGTGTTGCTGACCCTGAAAGGTTTGTCGGAAGTAAGACTTCGGGCGCGAGCAAACTAAAGGCGTCAACTCTACTTTGAGTCTCTCGCGCACTTAGGTTTTCTGAAAAAATCGGGTCGCCCGAGCCACTTTGTATACCAATTAATATATCTGCCATACTCTAATTATCTCCTAGAATGAAATATCTTCATACCCAGCAATTTCAGTAATATCTGGCCCCGTATAGCTGTCAAAAGGCACTGGTAGCTCAGGGTCAAGGTTTAAAACAATCATGTCTCTTATATCATTTTGTACGGGTATTGTAATAAAGTCCGCTACAGTAATATCATATTGTAAGTTTGGCTTGCCATCAAATCGCGGAATTATGGGCGAATTATAATAATTGTAAATTAGATTTGCTATTTCGTTGAGCAAGTCGCTTACATCTGAGTAATTGGGAGCTTCCCCTCCGGGCGTTGCTTCTTCATAAAGATTTATAAGGTCAAGGAAAAAATCTACTGATAAACCATGAATTGTCTCTTGTTCTATTGTTTTTTCAGAAAGCTTACCAAATTCAAACATTACAAACCCTTTGGTCTTCAGCGTGTCGTTTCTTAGATCTCTAAAAAATATTTGCAAGTTATTAATGTATGATTGTATGAGTATCCCCAAAGATCGTTCCTGTCCAGAATCGAGGCGGATGTTGCCGCCGGCATATAGAAAACCAATTTGCAGTACCGCGATTTCGATAGCCTCCAAAAGCAATACCATAAATTGTGCTTTTGTTTTTTCCTGAGAACTCACGGTATCGTTAGTGTCGGTGCGGCGCGGTTCGCGGAACCCATCGACGCGTATATCAGCGCCAAAATAATAATTCATTTTATTTCTAAACAAAGATTCAAATTCTGCGGCTGCCTCACCGACAATGTCGCTGTAATTAAAAGACAAAACGTTAAATGTTTTTTCTAATTGGTACTCCCGTGTGGTACCCCTGTAGCGACCGGCAGACCCAAAGGCTAAAATTGCTATTTGATTTTGTTTTAAAGAAGTCATAGCATTTGCAAAATTTGTTAAAGAATCTAAATTTCCGTTTTCTGGATTTATTGTGGCACTCACATTTTTAGAATATCTTATAACATCTTCAAAATTAGGAAATTGTTCTGTTAAAATATATACCATGACAGAGTATATTGATGGGGCTACCTCCCACGGATAAACCCCATCGGTATATCTGTCCCTTATCGATTTAACAAAAAAATCGTTAAATTTGTTGTCTATATTATTATAACTACAAATTTCATTTGCCAAATCTTTGTAATCCTGTAGCAAAGTGTCAACTTCAAAAAACTTTTCAACGAGATAAGTTACAAATTCATTTGTATCATCGCGGATGCTTACATCGATTTTATAGTCAAATATCATTCCGAAGTTTTCCTGATTTGTCTCATAAACAGCCGAAAACGAATCTGCATCAACAAACGAATAACAAAGCATTCTTTCAGATGGATTATCGAATCCAAAATTATATTCTCTAAATCTTTCAGAGTAAAACTCTGATGATTGATCGATCGAGGCAGCTTGGGATTGTGGGTTCCGATTCGAATAAATATAACTAGTTTCTCTACTATCTCTGCGGCTTGCGATGCTCTGTTGTGTGATTGAATACATAAAACCGCCTAATGTTTCTTCATTCGGATCAGATTTTTGTACTTTTATGTAGCTTGGTCTAAAATATGAAAATAGTATTCGCTTAAGGGTTTCCAGTTCTAGTCCCGTTACTGTTTCGTAAAACTTGTCTATATCTATTAATTGACCTATATCTGATTCTCTCTTGAGCATCTCCTCATAACGAATAAAGAACATCCCTCTATTGATCGCTAAATCACTTGTTTCATCTTCAGAAAGTCGCTCCCTGTGAAGGAAAAACATACCTTCAGGAATATATTGATCTAAGGAAAATTGAGTAGGCGCCTCATAAGCTGCTACCGGATTCTCTCTTAAATCTAAAACTTTACCTGTCAAGTATTTTTCTTTTTTGACTATATCCACTGGACGAAATGCGGAGTTAATATTTCGCAACAGCACAGCAAACGCAGCGTATAAGTTTCCGACGCGATTGTTGTTGGTCTTGTTTGGAAAAGAGCGTCGCACTTTGTCTAGCTGAACTAATAAGTTCTCTGTGTCTGCTTCTTTTGAGAGCACAGTTTTGATTGAATTAACCGAATCTGACAGTGGACCTATAGTGCGTCCCTCAAAGCGCTTAACTAAGGCATTAACTTTTGAAATAATATCTTCTCTTGTAACATTTTCAGTTTTATAGAAGTTTCTGTTAAGTCCGAGTATCGGAACTTGCCCATACTTCTCACCTTGACTGCCCACATAGATGACCTCTTCTTCTCTTAATATATTCAATCCGGGCGAAAAAAGTTTTTCGTAAGCAATGTTGCCCGTATTTAAATAAATGATATTTTTTGGATTTGCTTCAAGGTTGGCTAATGTTTGAGTTGAACTAAATCCATAACAGTAGAAATTATCGTTGGCAAAAGAGGCAGTCGGCAATGTTCGGCTATGCTGTGATGTAATTTTAAATATTCTTCTCCCCTCTTCATCATATAGATCATCAATATAGTCACCATCAGAAAGTTTATCAAAAATGGATTCAAAATTAACATCGTCAATAAAAAACGCTAAGGCTTCTCTTAAGGTGCCACCTTGTCCGTCGGGCGCGTCAACAATGGCATTTACAATCTCTTGTTTTTTAAGCGGACTTTCTGATCTTGCAAAAGCAAACATAATGTTTATATCTTGTAAATTTTTAGATATATCTTCAGCATTATACTCATCATTTATTAAAAAGATAAAAGAGTAAAATATGTTAACATTAATAGAACTAGATGAAGACTCTTCAACCTCGATGCTCTCAATATATGGATTGGGAAGATACTCTCCCAAATTCTGTATAACGTCACCTTTCAATGCTATGTTTGACATATCTCAGACTCCTCAATTTCACTACCATAAATATCATAGAACAGGTCTTCTTGTGTAGTTTCGCTACAATCAAAATCAAGATCAATCAAGAAGCTTTCTTTATTAAATTCTGATGCAAGCTTGCAAGCAGTTTCTGAGTCAACCTCTCCATCAACATAGACATGGAATAGCTTTTCAATTGCATCATTTGATAAATCTGATTCTATAGACTCTACGGGGTTCGAAGTGACCATAAATCCATCAACAATTTGTTCTTGTATATCTTGAAAATACTTTCTGTTTAATCTTTCGCCTATAGCTTTTGAACCATTCTGAACTTCAAAAACTTCAATATCAAAATTTTCGTTTAGGACTTCGGTGTTTGCCTCTTCAACATAAATCAATGGCTCAGACATCTCCAAGTATATTACTTTGCCATCTGCGAATGTTTTGCTAACCACTTCGAGATCTCTATCAGTAGAAGTATTAAGAATTTTTTCCGTATACTCAACCCTATCAATAATTCTCTTGAAGTAACTTGCTGTAATATTTATCTGTGGTATTCCAGTATTGTTGATCGTATCAACTTGCGATGATGATGTAATATCAGATCTTAAAGAAACAATTTTCCATGAAGGAACTTTTTGTTTATCTTCTGCAACGAAAGAATCACCAATTATTGAATTAAGTCTAAACTCGTCAATCCTTGTTGTTTTTTGAATTGGACTAACATCTGATGGAAAGAAGTTCATTTCTGTGTCTGGTAAGTCGTTCTTGCCGACCTCTTCAAACAAGACCAAAGATTCTAGATATTGTGTCTCTTCCTTGATTCTTTTTTGAATATCGTTTTGTTTTTCTCCTACTCTGCCAAAGTAAGCTGAATCATATACCACATTGTCATCAATAAATGTATAATAGGTTGGCTTAAAGTTGCCAATTGATAGCAAATAATTGCCATAGTTCGTCAACTTAAAATCAATGACCTGTTCTTTTTTGTTTAAAAATTTACTCATGTCATATCACCCGGTAGGTCTACTGCACTTAGTGCCCTGTCAATAATTATATCTTCTGCGGCATTTTTAATTTTATTGGCATCAACAGTTTTGGGAATTTGAGTTTTTGTAATTTCTGTTGATGTATTGGTTATTTCTACCTCATTCTTCATGAGAACCTCTACATCCATATTAACCATTTCAACAAATGATAGGTAATCGTATGGCCAGTTATACTCTATCTGATACCCTGATGTGGAGGTATCTGCGCCTTTCGTCCCTACTTGGCGGTATATCTTGTTTTCATATTTTGACATACTGCGTTGCTTGACCTTGAAAACCATCCAGCGTAAGTTTTTGTTCTCAAGAATATCTTCTGGTTGTAATAATTCGTTATTTGCAAGAGTATGCGAGGCAGTTTGAAGTTTCTGTTCCATCTTCTTGTAATCTCTTGGTGCAAGGTTTTGCCAAATGTAAGACAAATCGTCTTTGTCAAATTCATATTCAAATTCAAAGAAATACATAACGAGAGGGCTTTTTTTCAAATCTGATAAGAAATCGAAATCTGGTGGTAATACATATTCCCTAACGTTTTGTATCAAATTTCTAATTGAATCGCCAGCAGATGACTCAGCATCGCCCTTTGCAGTGCCCACATTTAATGCAGCCTCTATTCTTTCTCTTGGTATTGTAAAGAATTGCTTTTGTTCTGAAGTGACTTCTTGTCCTGCAACATCGCCGCAGCTACCATTAGTGGTCGTTACATACGGAACAGCCACAATTGCTTCCCTGATTGTCTGTGATTCTTTGAGTTCTCCAAGTCTTACCGAGGGATCTTTGAATCCAAAAAGATCAGTTAACGATTCCATATTTTTGTATAAGGCTTCGCCATTAGCGTTAGCATCTTGATTGTTGTATATCGAATCTACGCTTACAGATTTATGGTGAAATTGTAGCCAGTTCGCTGGTATGTCTCCTATCTCCAAAAAGATTCCCTTATTTGCTTCTTCTGGAATATTCCCAAACTGGTGCCACATCCCTCTTGGGACTGATTCTGCACCATTTGATGGGTTCAAAGAGTAGCCCTTATCAGTTGTTATCTGGTTGACCCCTTCGTCATTAAAGTTCAGCATGGGTGTCTCTGCTTTAGGCTGGATAACCCATCGCTGTGCCACAGTTGTGTTGCGCGTTCTCTTACCTCCCGTTAATTCATCTATTTCTTCAAAGGGTATATTCTCGATTCCAAACATATTCAATACAGAGTCTAGTTGCATTGCATTTTGGTTTACATTGTTTGCAGAATATATAGTGTTTGCTTCTTCAGGCATGAGCACACGGGTTGGGTAGCCCTTATCTACTCTTAGATAATTTACTTTTATTTCTGACAATATTTCTTCTAGTGTGTATTTCTTTGTATGATCAGGATAAAATATAAGATCCGCCCAGGATTCACCATGATAGTATGGTGGGGTAAATGACCAGTTATACCCTTCAAGTGAATCTACTGCACCGCGCTCGTCAACCAAATTTGTATTACCTTCGGTTCTACCCCAAATAGCTGGTCCAAAAGCAGAGGGTCGAGAATACATTGTGAACGTCTCTTTGAAATCATCATTTCTTTTGGGATCTTGAGGTAGTTGAATAGAACTTGTCCCAAATCCAATTGAAGAACTCACTCTTAATCCATCAAGTGCAAACCCACTCGTTGAATTATTACCGGAGTTGCCGGAATTATCGAAATCATCTAGATAAGTTCTTGAACCCTTTGTAGAGCGACGTATCTTTAATCTAGCGCCATATACTGATCCAGATTCAAAACTAAGTTCACCTTGAATAACTCCAGATTTTAATGTTGTGTATTCAGAATCTTTCAAGAAAAAGTTGGCTACTTCGGCAAAGAAGTTGTTTGACATTTTTTTGAATGTTGGATCGTTTGAAGGAGCTACAAGTGAAGCTGTTGCATTCAAACTAGCCGAGGGGTGGGGCTCCATATCAAAAATTTGAAGGTTGGACATGTGCCTGTCTGGATCTAAAATTGTCTCAAATGGCAATCTTCTGTCCCAGAATACCCCACCCTGATACTGTTCTCTATTGTTGCTGCTTGGGTTTACGTCTGTTCTGCCTCTTAACGCATATATATCGGTGGGGACATCGACCCCCGGTATGCCCGATGGCTGGGTTGGATTCACCACTGCCTTTTTTGGTGTCGTGATTACCGGAAAGTCAACAGAGATACCCGATTTGATTGTGTTGTAAAGAATGCCGGGGGCGAATAGAGGCTGTAGTAGTGGCCTCAAAAGGGAACCACTATTATCTATAGCATCCCTCCCGGATGATGGCGGGGCACCATAGCCGCTGACCGATATTGAATCTTTGTAGGATTCAGCAAATTGAGACACCATATCTAAAGTTCTCTGCGCTGGGTAGAAGCCTTTGTATGGATTAAAGCGCGTCACAGCCTTGCAGACTAGTCTTATTTCTTTTGGAGTGGTATCGGATATGTCTGAAATATTTGCAAATTCTTTTAGGAATTCAGAGTTTGAAAAATCTTTATAAAACCCTGGATCACCACTATCATGCGTAGTTCCAACTATTTCAAAAGTGTCTGTTAACCCGGCAGCACTTGGTCCTGATTTTAAGTAATCTGAGACCTTTTCACTAATTCTAAATTCAGGAACTATGCCGTAATCTTTCGATATAAGCTTTAGTTCTGATTTGTAGTCTGCGTAATTGTTAAACCACGGCTCAGAAGCATCTGAAATAAATGTTGGGGTTGTGCCTTCGTAATTTACAAAACCTGCTTTTTCGCCGGCTTGCCACTTAGCTTCACCAGCAAAAGGAAGAATCGGGTGGCTAGTCAAGCTTGTGTGCAAACTTCCAGTGGCAGGAATTCTAATACCAGAGGGAGATACTACAGATTTGTAAGTTGTCATAAGATGCTTTCTGGAATAAAGTGCCGCAGGGGCAAGCGCACTGGTCAATACTGAAATGCCGGCGGGTGGCTCATTGTGGTAATGAGAATACATATTCTGAAGCTCACCACCGCCTTTACCTTTCAGTTGTAAAGGCGTGTATGGTAAGCTTCTTGTATCAAATGCAGGGTCAGCATCTAAAATCCAAGAGCTTTGTGATACAACAACGTCAAAAGAATTTACCAGAGTATTACCAAGCAATTCTCTATCATCTTGCGAATTTCTCCAGTAGAGATTGTCATATTCATCTCTGAATATTTTGTCATGATCAAAGGAGTTTATTTGAGATGGAAAAATATGTTCTGAATATAGAACCCAATTGAGAGATGTAGCAGGGTCGTTTTTAATCGTATCAACCATATCTTCAAAATGTGTTCTTCGATTGTAAAGAAGCGTCGAATTAAACGTAGCAACTCTATTTTCAAGATTTATGTCTTTGAATCCCTGTTTTAGATTATTGTATGTCGCTTTTATAGTTGTACCAAATGGTGGCACGAAAAGCAGACCAGCAGGGTCGGTTCCTGTATTTTTGTAAAAATTAATGTAAACTGGTCTACCTGACATATTAACAGGTGAAATATTAAAAGATTTTATTTCACCGGTTTGTGAATCAACCAAACTTAATCTATTTTCCTTCTTTTCTATTCTTACAATTGGGTGGTCTTGCTGTCTAGTGGCAGTCCAGTTCCAACCATAGAGATCCCCCCTGCGAATCAATAACGCGTTTAATCTGCGGTGGCTGGACAAGGTTGTTAGTTCAGTTCTTCTAAGTGTCAATTTGCCTAACGTATTTTGTGATGAACCAGTCTCATCTGTCACAAGTAGATTTAGCCTTGTTGTATTTTGGTAGATTGGGGAGCCCGGATCTGATGCTGAAACATAATCAAAAAATTCAACATACTGGTCGCCTATTCTGTAATATGGAGCTTCATTCGGGGGCGTGTTTTTGCGGGTTTTCATAAAGCCAGCATATCTTGGATCAGTGCTATCCATGTGCACTATAGAGTGAGAAATCCAACTATATTGCCTATCTGATCTAGGTATCTGGTGTTGAACATTTAAATTATCAAACCCTTGCTTAATGTCTGTAGATTCAAAAATCGCAAAAGGCTTATTATTTCTATGGACTCTGTGGAACGAAGGGCTTTCGTTGTCTGCCGATCCGGGTTCGCTTACTAAGGTTGAATCACGGAAAAATCTAGCCGAATGTCTAGCTGATAAATTAGTCAAACCAAAATCTCTACCAGTATGATCAAAGTTTCTAATACCAGTAGTCTCGGAGACTATAGATGAAGTAACGCCTTGGAATGGTCTTCTGACTGTAAGATTCCTAGCATTGAGAGCGTTATAGACAGAATGATCACTAGATCTAAAATCTTGATAACCTCTTGACATAACCTCAATACCACCGGGTGATGCGAAACGGGAAACAATAACCGATTCCCCCGAGGGTGATGATAGATATTCTGTAGAATAATCTCCGTTGAAATCAGTGTGCCCAAGCTCTGTTCTGTTAATGTCCAATATTGTTCGAACAGAGGTTGCGAACCTAGCTCGATCATTAAATGTATTCTCTGGTAACGTCGGCTGTGATTCAACAAATTGTCTTGGATTTGAAGAGGCGCCGACAGAATTTACTACATCATAATTGTGGTTATAGTTACCAAGAATAGTAGAGCCCGTTCGATGACGAATATTTCTAATGTTAACAGGTCTCTTAGCGACCATATCTCTATACATAAATGCTTTTTGTGCGCCTGTCATTGGGTATGGGGTGGCACCAACATCATTGGCTTCAGGATAAGGATAATCAGCGCCAACCATACCTATCGCACCAGTTAACACATCACAATTTTGGCCGAGTAATATTTTCCAACCTTCTGGTCTTGTAAGATATGTATCATTTCCTTTATTGATCGCAATATGTCTGTATTGCAGTCCGCCGACTACATGTTCAGTAAAGGGACCTTGCATTGGCTTTTCCATATCTTCGCCATATACATCGTTGTGAACATTGACTATTTGGAAG
>Ga0163109_10002068_pt1 | contig 15803 bp, 15 predicted proteins | sample CRUFie1St13metaG_FD_108704 | JGI IMG/M metagenome (GOLD analysis project Ga0163109, IMG submission 108704) | Marine microbial communities from the Costa Rica Dome - CRUD Field 142mm St13 metaG | ecosystem: Environmental > Aquatic > Marine > Oceanic > Photic zone | place: Costa Rica: the Eastern... | reverse complement strand
TTATCAATTCTTCCTGTGTTGAATGATGATGATTTTCTAATCAAACCATGTACAATATAATTTTTTTTAAGTAATAACTCGGCTAAATAGGAACCATCTTGTCCTGTGATACCCGTTATTAAAGCTGTTTTTTTTTTCATTTTTTAAAAATTAAAAGTTTTATTATAGACATAAGAATTAAAAAACCATCTCTAAATTCATTCACTTTTTTTATACCTGCTTTTCTTGATCTTTCAACAGATGGTAAATTGCCCAATATATAATTCTTTTTTTTTGCTTTTATAGGTAATTCAACACAGAAAGAGAAATCATTAAAACTCATATTTAATTCTTTAAATGCTTTTGTTGAGCCCATTACGTAAGTAAATAATACATCTGTAATTTTTAATTTAAATAACAAGTTACATAATCCAGTAAAAAACTTATTTCCAATATATGTTAATATTGTGTCATCCTCACTCCCTCCACCTTCTTCATATCTAGAGCAAAAGACAAAATCTTGATTTAATAAAATTTTGTTTTTCAATTGGCTTAAATAAATTGGATCAAATGATCCATCAGCATTGAAAATACAAAAATATTTCGTTTCAACATTATTTATTCCTTCTATTAACGCATTTCCGAAACCTTTGCCCTCTTGAGATAAAACCTTACAATCAAAATTTTCTATAGCCTTTCTTGTTTTTTTATCTTCTGCTGGAATAACAATAATTTTTTTTATTTTATATTTTAATAGTTCATCTAATACCTCTGGTAAAGATTCTGCCTCATTTTTCGCTGGTATTACTAAAGTGATATCATCCATGAGTTTTATAAATATTTAATTTTTTAATAAATGCATAATATGAAAGTCTTAATACATAATAAACTGATTTAAAAAAATTGTTTTTTTCGTAATAATAGTAAAGCCTGAAAGCATCTAGCAACCTTTGTTTAATAGAACTAGACAATGAATTTTCTAAGTATCTCCAATACGAAAGATATTTATTGACTGAAAATATTTTTTTCTCTTTTTTAATGATTTGAAGCCATAAATAAAAATCTTCTTTTGTTTGAAGTTTACAAAATAATTTTTTTTTTAATAAATTTTTTTTTACTATTACAGTCGAAAGTCCTATATCGCAACTTTTCAAAAGATCTTGGTATTCTATTTTTGATTTTGCTTTAAATTTTCCAACCTTTTTATCTTTTTTATCAATAACAAAATAGTTTGTGTGAGAAAAATTTAAATTGTATTTTTTCATAAACTTAATTTGAGAATTAAGTTTATTTTTTTTCCAAATATCATCTGCATCGCAGAAAGCAACATAAGTTCCTCTAGACAACTTTATTCCTTTATTTCTGGATAAGCCTGGCCCTAAGTTTTTTTTATTTATTACTAGTTTAATCTTTTTAATTCTTTTTTTTATTTTTTTTAAAAAATCTAACTCCTTTAAATTATCATCATCATAGATTAAGATTATTTCAAATTTTTTATAGCTCTGATTTAGGATAGAATTTATAGTTTTTTTAAAGTACAATTTTTTTTTATGATAAGGTATGACTACACTTACTAAAGGATAATTTTTCATGCTACTTAAGTAAATTTTTAAAATTTCGTAATAATCGTAAAACAAAAATTATATAAACAAATAGAGGATTTTGACCATTATTAATTCTAATCTTATTATTTTCCTTTAAAAAATCTAAATATTTAATTCTTGAAGATAATCCACCTTGTCTAAATTTACCAAAAATTTCACTTTTTTTTGTTGCAATACCATTCATTTTATTTTTTACGATCATTTTATAGAAAAGATCATAATCTGCTGAATATTTATAACGTGTATCATAAAACCCTATTTTCATTTGCGAACTTTTCTTTATAAAAAAACCCACACTATGAGTTGTGTAAAAACCAAAAGTCCATTTGATTTTTTCAGGATGATAACCATACATTAGTTTATGTTTTTCAACTGTACCAAATAAAAAATCCAAATTTTCGTGCTCGGAAAAATAATGATTAACAAATTTTAGTGCATCTGAATAATAAATATCATCTGAGTTAAGAATGCCGATTATATCTCCAGTACAAACCTCTATTCCTTTATTCATCGCGTCGTATAATCCTTTGTCTGGTTCACTAACCCAGTAATGAATTTTATCTTTATGTTTTTTAATTATATCAACAGTTCCATCTGTTGACTTACCATCAATGATTATGTGTTCAAAATTTTTGTAATTTTGATCTTTTAAACTATTAATATTTTCCTCTAAGAATTTTTCAGAATTTTTTGTGACTGTAATTACTGAAATTTTAAAATTTTTGTTCAATTTTATTATTATTTAATATTTTATGTATTTACTGATAATAAGTGCATATTTATTAAGATTATTTTTATAATCAAATCTATATAAATGTTTTTTTGCTAATATTGATTTTTTTCTTAAAAACTTTCTATTTTTATAATAATTGTAAATTTTTTTACACAAGTCTTTATGATCACCAGGCCTGAATAGTTCACCCAATCTTCCATTCATCAAGATTTCTTTTGGTCCAGTAGGACAATTTGAGGAGATTATCGGTACACACGCCACTTGTGCCTCTATGAGTGTGTTTGGTAAACCTTCGTAATTTGAGGGCAATATCAGTAAATCAGAGGATTTTATATAATCGGATGCATTTTTTTTATATCCAGCTAATTTAATATTTTTTTGTAATTTATTTTGAAAAATATAATTTTGTAAAAAATTATAATTATAGCCTCTTCCTATTAAATATAATTTAAATTTAGCTCTAAATTTATTTTTCAGTAAATAAAGTGCCTTTAAAAGAATTATTTGATTTTTTTGATTTGTCAGTCTTCCAATTGAAATAATTTTGAGTCCTTTAAAATTTTTAAAAAAATCAATTTTTTTTCTTGTCTTATTTATTTTTATTGGATTTAAAATAACTTTCGAATTGAGATAAAAATTCTTATACAGATTTTTTTTAAAATCATAGCTATTAACAATAATTTCATCTGCCAAGTTATATAAAATTTTAAAAAGAATTTTTTTATAAATATTTGAAATATATTTTTCAGGAGAGGTGTTTAATCTAATAATAATTTTTGCATTAATTACTTTTGAAAAAATAATTGAAAAAAAATTTGATTGTAAAGAAAGAATTAGAATATTTTTTTTTTTGAAATTTTTTATTAATAAATAGACACAGATTATGCTTTTAACAAAACGACTTTTATTATTAAAATAGTTAGTATTTGGCATTATTAATTTAATATTTTTACCAAATAAATTTTGGTTTAAATTATTAGCTGTAATCAAATAAATGTTTTTAAATTTTGATTGTATATATTTTGTTATGTAAAAAAGGTTTTTCTCAACACCTCCACCTTCAATAGATGGAATAAAAATTATTAAGTCTCTCATCTTTTAAAATTTTTTATCTAAAGACAGTTTTCTTTGTACCATTTTATTGTTTTGGATAAACCTTCTTCCAAAGATATTTTTGGTTTCCAACCTAAACTTTTTATAACTTTGTTATCAAGAATTTTTCTCATAGTTCCATCAGGATATTCTTTATTATACTTAAGGTTTTCTTTTTTCTCACATAATCTACAAATTATTTTTGCAAATTGTTTAATAGAAAAATCTTTTCCACTTCCTAAATTTATAACAGGATTATTTTTTATAATTTTAAGTAATTTTTTATTTTTCAATATTTTTTTTTTTAAAATAAAGAAAATTGCACTTGCTAGGTCATCTACATACATTACCTCTCTTTTGGCATTTCCAGTCCCCCAAATTTCAATTTTAGATTTTTTACCGCTGTTAGAATTAATTATTTTTTTTATCAGTGCGGGAACAAAGTGGCTATTCTTTAAATTAAAATTATCATTTGGACCATACAAATTACATGGCATTAATGTTAGGTACGATGTACCATATTGTTGGTTATAATATTCACATACTTTAAGCCCAATAATTTTTGCAAGCGCGTATGCTTCGTTTGTTTTTTCCAAACTACTAGATAAAAGGTAATCTTCTTTAATAGGCTGTTTAGCTTTTTTTGGATAAATACAAGAACTTCCTAAATTTATAAAATTATGAATTTTATTTTCATAGGCTGCGTTTATTAAGTTGAGTTGTATCAATATATTAATATTTAAAAATTCTACTGGATATTTTGAATTTGCCAATATTCCACCAACTTTACCAGCACAGTTTATAATGACGTCTGGTTTTTTATATTTAATAAATTTATGTACTTTATCTTGATTTAATAAATCAAGTTTCTTTCTTGAAACTAAAATTAACTTTTTTACACCTTGGTTTTGAAAATATTTTACAAGAGCTGAACCTACCATACCTCTATGCCCGGCAATAAATATTTTTTTATTTCTAAGTGGATTAAACATCTTATTTAATTCTATCTATTATAGAAAATAAATTTCTAAAATGAAAATCTTTTAAATATTCTCTCAGGTATAATTTTTATTACTGACATAATAATTCTCCAAAAATTATTTATATAAACAATCTCTTTTCTTTTATCTATTGACCTTTTTAAAATTGAAGCAACAATCAGAGGATTTGTAACAAGAAAATTTGGTGCCTTTTGCTTTAAATTTCTAAAAGATTTTGTACTCATATAACCTGGTATTATTGTCGTAACTAAAATATTATCCTCAAAGAGTTTTTGTCTTAAAGCCGATAAAAAAGCAATAAGTCCAGATTTTGATGAAGAGTAATATATTAATTTTTTTCTTCCTCTTAAACCTGCTACAGAAGTAAAAGCAGCTATAAACGAATTATTATTTTTTACAATCTTTTTAGAAATTTCAGATAATATTATTGTAGGATTAAGAAAATTTATTTTTATGTTTTTTTCTGCTTGATCTATTTTTTCATATTCCTCGATACTGTCCCCTGTGTATCCTGCGATCCAAAAAATTCCTGAAATATCATTTTCAAGATTTTGAACTATTTTAAGGTTATCGTCTAAATCATTTAAATCTGTTTCAAATATTTTTGTTTTATTTTTTATATAAGAAGAATAGTTTTTTTCCTCTATTAGTTTCAAAAATTTTTTTTCATTTCTACAAAAAATAATAAATTTTTCAGTTTCATTTGAATACAATTTTAATAACTCAATGGATATTTCAGATGTTGCACCAAAAATTACAATTTTTTTATATTTCATATTTTAATTTTAATTAATCATTATTATTATAATATTCTATAAAACTCTTAATTTTGGTAATGGAAAGATAAATTTAGTTCCTTGCTTTCTAATTTTATTCTCTCTTTTTAAAATTTCTTTTTTGAAGTGCCATGGTAGTACCAAGTAATAATCTGGCTTAATTTTTCTAGATAGTTTTTCTGATATGATTTTAATTTTTGTACCTGGTGTAAAAAAATTAAACTTTTGACTATTTCTATCAGCAATAAATGGGATTAATTTATTATCAATATTAAAATATTGTAATAAAACATTACCTTTTGTAGATGCACCATAACCATGTATAGTTTTACCCTTATCAAGTATCGATAAAATTAATTTATTGATATCTTTTTTTACAAAATTTATTTTTTTGAAGAACTTTGTGAAAGTTTTTTTATTTTCTAAGTTTATTTTTTTTTCTTGTTTTAAAATAGATGTTATTTTTTTTTTATTTTCTTTATATATAGCCTGCTTATGGCATATAAAGTATCTGAGGCTTCCACCATTAATATTATTTTGTTTTATGTCAAAGACTCTAAGATAATTTTTTTTCATCAAATTTATTATAACTCTGGTAGAATAATATTCTAAATGCTCATGACATATTGTATCAAATAGACAATTTTTGATTATTGATAATAAGTCCGCGTGTTCTAAAAAAAATATTCCATCCTTATGTAATATTTTTTTTAAATCTCTTAAAAATAGATTGGGGTTTTTTAAATCATAAAACATTGATAGCGCAGTAATAATTTTGAATTTTTCGTTAATTTTATTTTTTTTCAAAACTCGATAAGAAAAGAAATCAGATATTTTTTTATTAATTTTTTTGTAATGACTCTTGTATCTATTTACTAATGGATCTACTCCAACAGTGTAGAATTTATTATTATAAGAATTAAGGAGCGTTCCATCATTGCTTGCTATATCCAAAATGTAATCGTTTTTTTTTGGTTTTGCTCTATTAATTGCTTCTTGTGCAACGTATTTAACGTGATTTGTCATGGTATTATTTATACCTGTTCTATAACCATAATCTTTAGAGTATAAAAATTTTGGATCAAAATTTCTATCTAGTTGCACTAATTTGCATTTTTTACAAATAACTAAGGTAAGTTTATCAGCTGGTATAGATTTAATAAAATTATTTGCGAATTTTCCTGTAAAACACATTTTGCCAAGGCTAAATAAAAACTCTAAGTTTTTTCCTCCGCATGATCTACATTTTTTAATTTTCATAAATAATTGTAGTTTTCTAATATAATAATTTTTATTTACGCTAAAGTATATTATTCATTGAGAAATAAATTTTATATATTACATACTATAAATTACACTCAAATGACTAAAAAAAAAATTATAGTTATAACTGGGGTATTGGGGCAAGATGGGCAAATTCTGTCTAATATCCTCTTAAAAAAAAAGTATGATATTATTGGAATTGTTAAAAAAATTCCAAAGACAAGAAAAAATAAGATTAATTTTAAAAAAATAAATTTACTAAATTATAATGAACTTTCAAAATTCTTAGATAAATGTAAGCTAGATTCTTTAATCCATTTGGGTACAGAAAATCCTAACTATTTAGAACTTAAGAAAAAAGTTGATTTTTATAAAAAAAATCTGACTGCTACCAAAAATCTAATTGATTATTTTTCCAAAAGACAACCTGATAAACGGTTGATTTTAATTGGAACTTCTCAAATGTATGGAAATAAAAAAAAAATGGTGAACTTAAATTCTAGGTTTAAACCTATTAATTCATATGCAAAATTTAGAGTTGAAGCTTATAATTATATGTTGAAATCAAAAAAAAAATATAAATCAAATATTGTTACTGCCATTCTTTTTAATCATGACTCAAAATTTAGAAAGAAAAAATTTCTAATTCCAAGGCTTATACAAATAGTTAAAAAAAGAGAGATTAAAAAATTAAAATCTATTTATAAAGAAAATATTTCTGGTGATTTCTCACATGCTGAAGATATATGTAAAGGTTTGTATAAATTGTTACTTTTAAAAAGTTGTCCAGATAAACTAATTTTCTCGTCAAATAAAAGAACGCATATTAATAAAATAATCCATCATTTGATAAAAATTAATAAATTGAAAATAAAATTAAATACTAATATGTTAAAGAACACTTTTACTCCTGTTGGAGATAATAGATTAACAAAAAAAATTTTAAATTGGCGTCAAAAAAAAAATATTTTTACTGCAGCTCAAGAATTAAATAAATAATCTTTTTTTAAAAAAAATTTTAAATAAGTATATTACTGCAGCGAAGATATCTTTAAATCTCATTTTAGAAGAGCCAGACAATCTTCCGGGTAATTTAATTGGAATTTCTCTTATTTCATATTTTTTTGATAGAAAAAAAATACTTTCCCAAAAAAAAGAATAGCTATCATTCTTAGCATTTAAAATATCCTTTAATTTTATCTTTTTTATATTGTAGCATCTAAAGGCACCCGAACTATCAAATTCAATGTTAAGTAGTAATTTAATTACATAATGTCTTAAAGTTGTAAGTTTTTTTCTCCACAAGCTCCAGTCATCAAGTGAATTGATTTGTAAAAATCTGTTTGTAGATACAAGATCAATTTTTTGAGAAGATAATAATTTGATCATTCTATTTATATAAATTGGGTTATGAGTACCATCACAATCCATAGTTATAATAATTGAATATTTTTTTTTATAACCCCATTTCAAACCATCTTTGTGAGCAGAGCCAATACCCAGTTTTTTTGGTCTTCTAATCAAAAATATCCTCTTATATTTTTTTTTTTCTTCAAGAATGTTTTGCACAGTTCCATCTCTAGAATTGTCGTCTATAAATAAGACATCAAATTTATTGTTTTTTCTTAATTTTTTTAAAATCGGGTTAATATTTTTTACCTCATTTAACACAGGTATAATTACTAAAATTCTTCTTGGCATAACTCTACTAATTTATTCAGAACATATATCTTAATATTTTCTGTTGATAGATTAATACATTCTGAATAACTAATTTTTGAAATTTTACTTTGCATTAAGATTTTATCATTATTTAAGATGATTATTGATGGTTTAGATACTTTTTTATCCTCAAAATTTTCAAATTTATTACCCAATCTATCAAATTCTTCTAATGGAATAGCTATAGACTGAACATTTAAAGGAGAAGTTTTATTTATTACTTTTAATTCTTCACTTGTAAAATTAAGTGAATCATTAATTGTTTTAAGTTTGCTTGCTGAATATCTGCCCCAAAAGAAAAGTTGAGTATTAGAGTTAAATAATCTCCATTGGTGATTTTTATTTTCGAAAAATTGTAAAAATGAGCTTTTATCTAGATTTAAAAATTTGAAAGTATAAATTAAGTCGTTTTCTATAGTTTCATGCTTTTTAGAGACCAACTGACCACTTAATGGTACAATATTTTTTACTCCATTAATTATAGACCAAACCATAAGCTCAGGGCTAAATGTTAATAAATTTATCTCATCTTTATTAATTCTTTTTATTAAATTTATAGAGTTAGATATTCCCTCTCTATAAGATGAATAATTTAAATCTAAATTTTTTTTTTTAAAAGAATTATAATAATGAAAATTACTAAATAATATTAATATAAAGACTGGTATAATCCCTAAATACTTAGCTGTACTAAGAAATTTTATATTGAGATTATAAATTAAATTTGCGAAATAAATGAATAAATAGATAAATGCAGTTGTAACTATTAAATTGGTAAAATGGTATACCAATCCAGTTTGTGGTGATAGTAATATAAATAAAAACGGGGCTGCTACAGATGAGAGAAATATTATAAATATTCTATTTAAGAATTTATAATTTATTGTTTGTTTTTTATTTGAATAATAATTTAAAATTGACAGAAACAATAATACAATTATGAATTTAAATGAGAGAATTTTTCCAAACAAATATTTTAGTAAAATTATTTTTTTATCAAAATCTAAGTCTATTAAGTAAAGTCTCTCTTTATAATCTATTTCTGATGAATAAAGAAAAAAAATAAATGGCGCAGAGAAGATTAAAAAAGATAAAATAAATGTAATATAATATTTAAATTTTGTAATTCTAAATAATTCCGTGAAGCCAAAATAAATACAAATCAATATTAAAAATGAAATAGCCTCAATAATAAAAAAATAATAAAATGAGGAAAATGAAATAGATAAAATTATAGATAAAGTTAAAAAATTTTTTATATTAAAAATATTATTTAAATCTAAATTCAAAAAAAATAGAAGATAGATAAAAAAAAATAAATTTACAATTAAGGGTCTGGGAAATCTTAGATTATAAACTTCATAAATTGCTGACAAATAAGGTATATTATCTAAATTAAAATATTCGAAAATATTTGGAATGCAAAAAATGATAGTTGATAAAAATAAAATATATAAATTTGGAAAATTGAATTTCCGTAGAATTAAATAAAATATGTAATAAAAAGAATAGATACAAATAAATTCTAAAATTAGAATTGAAAAATTTCCAAGGATTGAAAATAATATAGATGGAATTAAAACTGAATAAAATGGAATGGGTAAATTTTTTAAATTATTAATTTCATTATCAAAAGAAGGATTAAAATTTAAATTGGTAAGTGCTTCACTATAAATATAATAAAAAAAACCATCTCCTGGTGTATCAAAAATAATTTTTAATGAGATATCATCTTTAAAAAAATAATAAGATATAATCCACTTAAAGCTAAATAATAATAATGTACTTATCAATATCAATATATTGATGTTTATTTTTTCATAATTGTTTTTCATTAATAAATGATTTGATTTTTTAAAAAAATATATATGATAGATACACTCTTTCTATTGAAATAATAAGTATATTTTAATATTTATTTAATAAATTAATCAATGAAAATTCATACAATCTTTTTTTTATCAGAATTTGTTTTAGGTGGTGCAGGGAATTCGATTTATAAATTATGTAAAAATTTACCAAAAAAAAATTATCAAATATCCATAATTTGTGTAAAAAAATGTTACTATAAAAAACTTTTTAGAAAGCAGGGCATAGATGTTTATGAAATTAATGCGAAACGAGCTTTCTTTGCTTTTTTTAAAATAAAAAAGTTATTAAGCAAACTCATTTCTAAAAATTACAAATCCAACATATTTTTATCAAATATAAATTATTCAAATGTCTTAACTATTCTTTTTTTAAGAGATTTAAAATTAAAAATATGTTTAATTGAAAGAACACCATTTCAAGAGTTAGATATTTATTATGATAAAATAGACTTTATTAAAAAAATTATAATCAAATTACTCATAAGGTTTACTTTTCATAAGGCCGATGCATGCATATCAAATTCGAAATATATTTCTAAAACGTACAATAAAAAATATGATTTAAAATTTAAAACAATTTTTCCTCCATCTTTTGATGATATCTCTATAAATAAAAGAAAATATTTAAAAAATTCTAAAATTAAATTCGTTACTGTTTGTCGTTTAACTAAAGAGAAAGGTCTTTCAAAATTAATAAAAGTGTTTTCGAAATATAGAAAAGAATTTTCTTTAGACATTATTGGAGATGGTCCAGAACTAAGTAATCTTAAAACATTAGCCTATAATACTCACAAAAATAAAAATGTAAGATTTATCGGAACAATAAGTCCTTTAAAAATTAAACTTCATTTAAAGAAATATGATTATTACATAAATTTTTCAGATTTTGAGGGATTCCCTAATACAGTAATTGAGTCTTTGAGTGTGGGTATTCCAGTTTTAGCCTCTCAAAGTTATGGAGGTATAAATGAAATTTTATCTAACAAAAATTTTGGCTTGATATTTAATAAAGAAATTTTGTTAGAAAAATATCTGAAAGATATTTTTAATAAAAAATTAAAGTTTAAATTAAATAGATCGCATCTGATCAATCACTTGAATAATTTTAGTTTAAAAAAAAGTGTGGAAAATTATGATAAATTATTAAAGAGACTATCTAAATAATTTCCAATTTTTTTCATACCATTTTATTGTTTTAAGTAATGATGTTTCTATATCAGTAAATTTATTTTTTTTGATAATCTTTTTTATTTTTGAATTTGATCCATGAGTTTTTTTTACATCAGCATTTTGAAAACTTCTTTTATATATTTTGGGTTTTTTTTGAAAATATTTGTTTATGAAATTTAAAACTTTTGTTATCTTTATCGGATTATTTGAACAAATGTTTACTATAGTATTATTTTGCGATAGCTTAATTCTCATAAGTTTATAAAGTATATCCATCACATCATCAATATATGTAAAATCTCTAGTATGATTTCCATAATTATTTAAATAAAATTTTGTTTTTTTATAAAAAATTGATCTTAAGTATTTAAAGATCAGCATATCAGGTCTCCCCCATTCACCATACACTGTGAAAAATCTTAGTCCAACAGATCGTGTGACAGAATGTTTAAAAAATAATTCTACAATTTCCTCATTATTTTTTTTTGTATATGCATATATATTCTTTGGGGAAGTAACTTGAGTTTCTTTTAACGGAAATTTTTTACTATCACCATAAACAGAACTTGAGGATGCATAAAAAAATTTATCAATATTATTTTTTTTGATAACTTCAATTAGATTATAAAATCCTAATATATTGCTATTTATGTATGATCTTGGGTTAACAAGTGAGTATCTTACACCCGCTTGAGCTGCAAAATGATAAACTATATTAAATTTTATTTTAAAAAGTTTATTCAGTTTTTTCTTATCACAAAGGTCAAATTTATAAAATTTGAAATTATTATATTTTTTTAAATCTTTTAATCTGGCCTCTTTTAATCTTTTTGAATAGTAATCATTGATGTTATCTATTGAAATTATTTTGTAATTAGTGTTTTTTAATAGATATCTGCAAAAATTATAACCTATAAATCCAGCACCACCAGTAATTAGAATTTTCATATAAAATTTATATCAATTTTGTCCAAAAAAAATATAAGTTTATTTTAAAAGATATTAAAAAAATTAATTAAGTAAATACTATGGTTAAAACTCTTATTTTTTCAGCAACCTATAATGAGAGAGACAACATAAAAGAATTAATCGAAAAAATTAATGAAAGTAAGTTTGATTTAGATATATTTATAATTGACGATAATAGCCCAGACAACACTAAAGAAATATTAGAAGAATTAAAAAAGAACAATTTAAATCTAAAATTTTTAATTAGAGAAGAAAAGCTGGGATTAGATACTGCTCATAAATATGCTTATAATTATGCAATCAAAAATGGTTACAAAAAATTAATTACTATGGATGCTGATTTATCTCACGACCCAAAAGAATTGCTTATATTTAATGAATTATTGGATGAACATGAATTTATTATTGGATCGAGATATATGAAAGGTGGTGATTGTGAAATGCCTATTCTAAGGCTGATTTTGAGTGTAATTGGAAATAAATTAATTAAATTTATCTTAAACTTAGAATGTAACGAATTTACAACAGCTTATAGAGGATTTAATTTAAGTAAATTGAAAAATTTTGATCTTAATACTGTCAATTCAAAGGGTTATAGTTTTTTTATGGAGACTATATATAGATTAAATATACAAGGTTTTCAAATTTATGAAATTCCAATAAGTTTTAAAAATAGAAAAAAAGGAAAATCAAAAATACCAAAAATTGAAATTCTTAGAACTTTAAAAAACTTATTTAAACTTAAATTTAAACTCTAAAAAGATCTTTTATCAAGCATCGTTTTTCTAGTCCATCCGACAAATTAATAATTTCACACTCTGATATTTCCTCTAATTTTTTGTTATCTGATAAAAATGTTAAACTCCCAGAGTTGGATCTGCTCTCCAAAATATTTGATTGTGTGTATTTTTCTAAATTATTTGTGTCCGGTAAATCTATATTTAATTTATTAACTTCACTTTTGTTTATAAAAAATGCGTTATTACATGCTTTATTCGCTCCAACAAAAGTATAATTTTTACTACTCATTAAATTTATTATTGCTCTCAAAGACATCCCATAACACAAATTTGAGTAATGGTACTTTGTTCTATTAAAATTATTTATATTCGGTACTGTGACCTCTAAATTTGCCCCAAAGGTTGCATTATATTCTGTAATAACAATCTTACTTAAATTGTCTGGGAGTTCTTTCATTACCCAGTAATCTATTCCATCAATATCCAAACTGAAAAGATCTAAATTATTTTGAAAATTATTTATCTTAAGAATATTAAAAATATTATCACTAGTTACTGTTTCTTCAATAATTTTAAGATCTCCTTTCCATAATTTTACATTTTTTGATACCTCTTGCTTTAAATTTTTAACATTATCAATGATCATCCCTTTGGTTGGGTTTTTCATAAATATGTATCTAGTGTTCGATTCTTTATAGTTTCCTACACCTATTTCTAAAAATTTTGGATTTTGTATATTCAATTGATTTAATAAAAAATCAATAATACCATCTTCACCATTTTGAGAAAAAACTTTATATTCAACTTGATTTATATTTTTAATATCTTTATAGTTTTTGCTTGCCAATCCAAAATGTGAAGATCCAATCGCAAAGATATTGCGATCATTACTGTCTGAAATTATTGAACCTATAAAATTTTTTATTCGTGTAAGCATTAATATTTTCTATATTTTTTTTTATTTTTATTAACTAATTATATCAACATAATTTTTATAATATTTGTAAAAATTTTCTTTACTTTTACCAAAAGCATATTTCATATGTTTTTTCTCCAGTGTATGATTGTATTTTTTAAGAGATTTTAGCAACAAATTAGATAGTTGATTAAAATCATCTGGTGAAAAATATTTACCCCTATAAGGATTTTGTTCTTTGTGAATATCAATATTTGATAATAATATTTCTTTTCCCATCGATTTTGCCTGCTCCACTGTACTACTTCTACCCTCAAATTTTGAGGGCTGAATTACAGCAATTGAGTGGTACATGAGAGATAAAACCTCTTTAAATGATACAGTTCCTAAATATTTATAAGATTTATAAAGATTATTATCGCCTATAAATTTTTCTATTTCATGGAAATATTTTGTATTTCTATGCTCCTCTTTGCTACCAGTGGAGACTATAAATATATTTTTTAATTTATCTTTATTTTTAAGATATAAAAGCGCGTTTAGAACAACTTTATGATTTTTATGCATCCAATATTGATTTGGTAAATAAAAATATTTTAATGGTAATTTAAATTTTGTCCTAAGGAAAGAATATTTCATAATTTCATTTTTTTTTGGTGACAAAAATACAAAAGGACTCACCATTGCTTTTCTAGAGGCTAATTTAGATACAATTTTAAGATCATTTTTAACATCTTTACTACTAACTATTATTCTTGTTGAGTGTAATGCACACATATAAATATTGATTTTTCTCAAGATTCTATTTTTTAAAGAGAAATTTTTAGGATAATATAAATACTGCAAATCAGCTAAAAAGGGATAACTTTTAATAACACTTTTTTTTCCCAAAAATATACTATTAGATAATGCATTGCTATGAGATAAAATTTCAATTTTATGTTTTAAAAAAAACTCATCATAAGTTTTAGACCGTCCAAATAATAATATTAAAAGTTTATTATATATTCTTTCAATCAAGGTTTGATTATGAAAAAAATTTGTTTTTAAAAGTTCAAAACTTTTAAACTCTTTTTGCTCATGTTTAGAAAGTTTCTTCTTGACTATAATTATTGGTTTTATTTCATTTTTCGAAAACTCCACAATACAATTAATCAAATTTTTTATTAAATATGTCCCTCCAAACCATTTAAAAATATTAAAATTAATTAAAAAACCAACTCTCTTCATAAATTGTTCCTTTTAAACCATTTCACATACTGCTTAACTCCAATTCTGAATTTTTTATTTGGCTTAACTCCAGTTTTTTTTAGTTGCCCAATATTTGAAATTAGATTAATTGGATTTGAGTTTAATTTTTTTCTATTAAATATTATTTTATTTTTCATATTAAAACTACTTGATATTAATTTCAGAACATCCTTTATTTGTCTTCCTTTCCCAGAACCGCAATTTATAATATTTGTATTTGAAAATCCTTTAGTGCAAAAATACAAAACTATATTTACTAAATCTGATATATGAATAAAATCTCTTTTCTCTCTACCACTTCCATAAAAATTGTTTATCCCTTTTGATATTTTTGAACAGGCATCGTAGATTAATTGTTTATTTAAACCATCTCCATAAAGAGATGCTATTCTTAAAATCATTAAATGCGATTTAGATTTTTTTGAAAAATTTAATAAAAGGTTTTCAGCTTTCTTTTTATTAATTGCATAGATAGAGACTGGTTTTGTTGCAAATTTTTCGGAAATTGGATTTTTATAATCATTTCCATAAATAGAATAACTCGACATAAAAATTATTTTCGTTTTATTTTGATTTTTTTTGATAAAATCAATCAAAGATGTTGTTGATTTAACATTATTTATAAAATCTACTTTTCTTTTTAAACCAACTAATCCGCTACCAGCACAATGAATTATAAAATCGAATTTAAAATTATACTTAGATAGGTTTTTTTT
>Ga0163109_10002067_pt1 | contig 15803 bp, 11 predicted proteins | sample CRUFie1St13metaG_FD_108704 | JGI IMG/M metagenome (GOLD analysis project Ga0163109, IMG submission 108704) | Marine microbial communities from the Costa Rica Dome - CRUD Field 142mm St13 metaG | ecosystem: Environmental > Aquatic > Marine > Oceanic > Photic zone | place: Costa Rica: the Eastern... | reverse complement strand
TCTCTGGTAAGCGAAACCTTTACCACCAACGAAATAGCAAGCACATACAATTGCTATTGCCCATCCCTCGAAACGATAATGTTTACCAACGACTGAAACCATTATGGCAAAAACCATAGCCCCAGCAACTGCAATAGCGGTGCCATAATCACCGTTTCCGACAGCTTGACCCATCCAGAGAGCAATGAACAGGCCCGCAATCATAAGTATGATGGCTTTTACATTCATCTTTTAATTGAGGGGGTATTTCTAATTAATAGAATTAAAATGATTCAAATCAAGGTATCCTTTTCAATAGCATTCTATAAATGGCTCTTACAACAGGATTCTCCTTAGTTTTTTTTCCTAAATCACTTTTTCTTATTTGATGATTAAAATTCAAAAGGTCACTCCATTGATTATTTGGACCCATTTTTTGAAGAACAATCTCATAAAAATAGTAGCGATAATTCGTAAAATCATGAGAAATATTGATTTTTTTATCTGTTAAAAATTCAACTTTTAATTCTGGAAACGAATCTCTATCCATAGGATCTCCACCTAAAATAAATTCTATTAAATTTGATACATTGTCACCGTCATGATCATTTTGGGATTCGTTTTTTTTGTCATTCAAACCAACGCTTTTCTCCCAGAGATCATGCATTCCATCTTTATCAAAATCAATCCAATCAATAGGGTTCGTTTTGTTTATAAATTCAATAAAATTTGAAATTCCATCAAAATCAAAATCTTCTTTTGCATCATTTAATAGAGGATTTAGAGAATTTTCAATTTCCCAACCGTCCGTTATTTCATCCTTATCTGTATCCTCATTAAAAGGATTCGTTTTGTAATTTACTTCATTAAGATTGTTTAGACCATCTTTATCAGGATCATTATTAGCGTCATTTAGAAGGGGATCTAATCCATAGGCGACCTCATCAGAGTCACTAATCAAATCATTATCAGAATCTGGTAAATTAATGTTCGTACCTAATCGAAACTCTTCAAAATCTGAAAGACCATCCAAATCTGAATCTGTTATTTTGGCATTCTGCAAAGGGTTCCAACCGTTTAAAATCTCCTGAGAGTCTGTAAAACTATCTGAATCAGTATCTGGATTATTGGGATCGGTTGAAAATACAAATTCCAATAGATTATTTAATCCATCAAGATCGGGGTCGTTATTATCGTCTTTAACTATAGGGTTGAGTCCATTGTTATATTCCCACCCATCTAACATTTGGTCTTGATCTGTATCCTTTTCATCGGGGTTCGTACCCACTTCGAGCTCATAAACAGAATTTAAACCATCACCGTCCTCATCAATAAAAAGATCATTGAGAAGCGGGTTCCACCCGTTATCAATCTCCCATTTATCTTTGAGTCCATCTTTATCCGAATCATTATTAGAGGGATTAGTGCGACTTATAAATTCCTCATAATTCGATAAACCATCAAGATCATCATCTTCATCTGAATTCATCTTATGTCCAAACTCTAATTCCCACCAATCATCTATTCCGTCTTTATCTTGATCTCGTGACCCTAATCCTTGATCAAGATATTTACCTATCAACATTGATTGAACAGCTCTTCTATTTTCATGATTTAAAAGGGCGTCATATACCATTATTTCAAAGTACTGAGCATTCTGAGATTTCATCCCTCCAATATGACCAATCCACAAAGATTGATTATTTTCAGGAATATTACCAAAAGCCCGACCTTGTTCTTGCCCATCTATGTATAATGCAGCTTTTCGGTCAATGGAGTCATACTGTAAAGTGATAATTGTAACTTGCTCTTTATTCACTCTACGAAATGAATTAAGAGAGATGGGATCTTCCGGCTGGGTTGAAAAATAATTCAAAAAACCATCCTCCATAGTTAATCTAAATCCACTTTCCCTCCAAACATCATTACCAAGCAAAGCATAGTGAACTCCATCATTTTTAAAATCCTGAACGCGTAGAACTAAAAAAATCGTCCATCCTCCATTTTCATCTCCAATTAAATCCGAGTCAACTGCCTTCAAACTAGCTCCTGAAAAATCTATATTTGGATAATCTTCTGTTTCTAGCTTAGAATATTTTGGAGGGGTGTGATTAAATGGCACTCGTAACTCTCTCTCGAACCCTCTATGATCACGCCAAAAAGGGACCATCTCAATTGATTCATTTTTGATAGAGGATGATTTTAACCAAATCGAAAGCCCTTCAAAGGTAATTTCACTTAATCCAATATTAAAAATTGTGGGATTTGAATTAATTTCGAATTCTTCAAAATTTGTTAATGAGTCATTGTCCGAATCACTAAGGCTATCGGCAACAAGAGGATCAAGGTTATATTTTAATTCCCACCCATCTGGCATACCGTCGCCATCTGTATCTTTTTTTTCTGGATTTGTTAAATTTTCAAATTCAACAACATTCGAAACTCCGTCCTCGTCTAAATCTTTATCAGCATCATTTTTAGTAGGGTCAAGGTTATATTTTTTTTCCCAATTATCAGGCATACCATCTCCTTCGACATCCAAGGAATCGTCAAAGTCTGGATTAATAAATGGTTTTTTTAATTCTTTGTAACTGACTCCAGTAGTTTCAATAATTAACTTTTGGATCTCAAATCCATAAGGGTTGAAAAATGAGGAGTGTTTTCCTATGAGTTGACTACCTTCATCCTGCCCGGCTAACTGCCATTCTTCCCAATTATAAAATTGTGTAACAAAATCTTTTGGTGATTTTCCAGGGCTATACCAATGAAAATTTCCTCCATTAGGTTTACCTGAGTAATAGGTGTTATTGTACCAAATATTCGGTCTATCTAAAAAATCATCGAATGTTTCCCAACCGTATGAGCCATATTGAAGACCGTTATAACCTCCAAGAGGCATAAGAATTACATTATTATGAATCTGATTGCCCTCAGCTGTATGATCGCCACATAGACCTTGTGAAAATTCCGTTCTTGATTGATTTATTATGGAAACACCACCTCCTCTGGCATTAGACTGGTTAGATGATTCTAAAAAATTATTATGCACTTTAGCATTTTCTGCATTTTGAATCACAAAAGGCACCCCCCAAAGAAGCCCTCCTCGGGGATCGAGACCATTCCATCTGAGTATATTATTTCTTATCTCACAACCGCAACTTAGTTCATATATGAGCCCCTCCCAAGAATTGTATTCACTCAAATTTTCTTCAAAAAGATTGCCGTTAGCATTGATGTCAAACCAAAATCCTGGACCAATATTATGATGAGCGTAATTTCTTCTTAAAATAGAATTTGTTAGGTTTGGCACTTTACAACCACCTCGAGCCCAATCACCTGAAAAACCTGCCCATCCGTTATGACCAAATTCACAATATTCTATTATAGTATTATCACCTCCATTATGTAATCCGGCTAAACCATTATAATTAAATTTAGAATTTTTTATTATTGAATTACTAAATATTTTTATACCTATACAATGACTTCCAGATACAACACAATTTTCGAATATTGCATGAGAGCCAAGCTCTACAGCAGAATTTAAATTGTAAGTTGCAAAATTTTCAAATCTTATATTCCTAATTGTTACCCCTCTAACGTTTGCTTTTAAACCAAACTTTGATAAGCCACTTAGCTCCATCTGGTAGTTACTAGGATCGAATCCAATATACACCCTGTCATTTTCATAATCGTAAAACCAATACTTACCAGTGAGAAGGAATTCAGAAAGCCCCATTCTCTGAGGGAGTGGTACATTATCACAGAAAAGATCATGTGGATAATTAGCCCTCTCCTCCCAAACTCTACTCTCATCATCCAAATAAGGAATTAATTTAGAGTGTGGACCATCATGAACCCAATAAGGCGCTTCATATCTCCAACCTGTAAGTAATTCAGCTCCAGAAAGAATCGCTCCATCCTCACCAATAAGTGAATCTCCCTCTTTCAAGATAAGTTCATGACCACGATGCACACCCGATTCAACAATATAGCGAGTATTTTTATCCTCTTGATCAATGATTGATTGTAGATCTGCACCCAAAGGGAGAAGAACAGAATCTGCTAATACCGAGGTGAGACTATAGATTAGCGATACCAATATGAAAAAAAAATAGACTGAATTTTTCTTAATTGATTCAAAATTCATTTTGACTTCTAGTTACAACTTCCTTCATAAATTCCAATCTTTTACTTTCCCAATACTTACTTCCAACATACGGCATAACTTCTTGTGATGAGAGCCTTTTACCTCTCATTGATCTAACGAAATTAATAATTTTTTCTTTTGATTTGATAAGAGATCCCTTCTGGTTTGGCAATTCAAGAACCCACTCAGGTAAATTGTTATCAACAAAAGCCGTATCCTTATATGGAATGATGACTGGTAGACCAGCCGCTAAGTATTCTCTAACCTTGATCGCGCAAGCCTCATTCATCTGTTTTTCATACAGACCTGCGGAACCTATACCAGCTACTGCAGTTTTAAAAATATCAAGAAACTCGTTTTTTTCTAAAAAAGGGTAAACCTTCACGTTCGGTGGCAATTCAAGACCTTGAGCATCAAATCCTGTTATTAAGTCAAAGTTTAATTCTCCAATAGAACCCTTAGCAAGTTCAACTATATTATCCAGTCCATGCCATGGACGAAGGCCCGAAAAAATAAAAACTAATCTAGGAATATTATCCTCTTTCCCCGAATAATTTGATGCACTAAAATTCTCATCAATCGGAATCGAATTAGGTATGTAACATGTAGGTTTTCCAATTTCCTTATAGCCACCTAGCTCAAGAATTTCCTTTGTAACAGAAACTATACCAGCACATTTTTTGTTAAATCCTTTATAGGTCAAAAGGTAATAAATATACCTTAGCTTATCTTTAAAATTATCTCTAGATCGTCTTTTAAATTCACCTTCAATATGAGTATTTATTTCCATAACTGTTGGAATTTTACCCATTAACTTCATAATAGAGTTTTTATGAAATTCCCACCTCAAATAAATAACATCCGGCTTGTATTTTATAACAGATTTACATAAAAGAGAATATGTTTTATTGTTTTTAAGGATTCCAATTGGAGAGTTCCAAATTAGGTCTTTTTGGAAAAAATTTGCACCCTTCGCATCTTTACCTTCACTGTTCCAACTGTAAAATATTTCCACTTCGTGACCTAATTCTCTCCATTCCTGTACTTGCTGAAATACTTTTCTGGTTACTCCGTCATTGTGGGCGAGATTCCAAGTAAGAATATAGGCTATACGCATTAATTAAATAAGATTATAAACTCATGTATTAAAATTAATCCTGAGATTGAATTTTTGATTTAAGCTGTCCGTAAATATGAGACAAGTCCTTACGAAATAAGATGAACATCAACGCAAAAATTAAAACACTATAAATTGCCCCTTTCGTGATAGCAATTAGAATTATATTTTTGAAATTAATGAGATCGCTTAAATACCAGGCGGCAAAAGCCACAACCGCTGACATAAAAGCCACCTTAAAAATATATTTGTAAGGTAATAATTTATACCATTTTGTGTTCGTAAAGTTGGAACAAATTAAAATGCAATAAGGAACAACAAACAGCCATACAACTGCGACAGTTCCCCACGCAGCTCCAGCCATTCCAAATTTTAAAATCAAGAAATAGGTTATAACGGCATTCAAAAATAATGTAATTATTGCGCGAACAAGAACGAGACCCGTTTTACCAGCACCCTGAAAAAGCAATCCAAAATAAGCGACTCTGGCAGGTAGCATTAACATATAAATTCTAAATGGCTCAACACTTTCTTTAAACTTATCAGAGTATAAAATGACCATGAGCTCTTGAGAAACCAAATAAAATAAAAACCCTGCAGGCAGAAGAATAAAAGTCACTCTTCTAACCATAAGCTGCCATAAACTAAGTGCTTCTGAAGCATCTCCTTTACCGAAGGCTCTCACGATTTCAGGCAACATGACAGCACCTGCTGCAACGGTTATCGCAGCTATAAGAGGAACCTCCATGGCACCATTTGCAAAAACCGCATAATCTTCTGGATTCAACAAAAGAGAAACCATTAAACGATCAATTGCCAATGCCATTCCCTCCAACATTGCCCCTAACCCCAAGGGGACAGCGTATTTCAACTGCTTGTTAATATTACCAAAAGAAAACAGTGGTCTTGAGCTTTTTTCAGCACGGGTCGATCCCCAAAGTATAAGTAAACCAAACACCGCTGCAGTTAATACAACACCAGAGTGAAAGCTGATGATTAATTCTAAGTTGGTTGAATAAATAGCGGCAACAACCACAACAAAAGCTAGAAAAAATCTAGATATTATCGTGAAGATGGCGCTCATTTTGGCTCGATCTAAAGCAACCAGAGAAGAAGAAATATAGACAAGAATCAGCGTCGCAGGTCCATATACCGCCAGCCATGGAATCGTAGCACTAAGGTCTGGGTTACTAAATAAATTAGAAATAATTATCCTTCCTATGGTAACACAGAAAATGCCAAAAATAGACGACACAAAAAGAATCGTTATTATCGCATTAAAACAAACCGATCTCTGATTGTCCTCATTCCTAGGTATAAAATAGAAAGAGGCTGCTGGAAGCCCTAACGCCAGGAGCGGCGCTAGGAAAGTGTAAACCAGTAACGTCTGCTGATAAGTTCCATAATCTGCTTTGTCCTCCAATAGCCGTGACAACACCGCCGCTATTAGGAGAGTCGACAATGTAGTTACAATCTGAGAACCTGATAAGAAGGCCGTTTTTTTAATCCTCGACATTTTTCAATTAGACAAAAACCCAAAGAGTAAAATAAACGTGCATTTTTTAAACAAATGAAAATATTAGTAAGCTTCAATCTCAACCACATGAAAACCTTCGTTAGCTGAATTAAAAATACCCAAAATTTTAATTGCTTTGATTTCAGCTGAGGGAAATTTATGGCTTTGCCAACCTTTGGCGGGTCTTTTTGAGTAATCCGCAATCATCTCCCATTCACCATCCTCTTTTCTTTGAACATACAATTGATAAAGATAAGTTCTTGGTTTATCGGCTTCACTTCCCTCCCAAAGTAAAAACTTTATTTCCTCCAACCTGGTAGTTTTTGGGAAAATGACTTCGAAATCAGTAGGATAATTACCCCATGCAAAGCCACTGAATTTGCTGTGCTTAGTTTTTCCATCTATCAACAATTCTGCGAATCTTTCAGCTTTGGCACTTGCCCCATTGCGCTTAAGTGCAAAATTCCTTCTTTGCTCTTTTGAAAAAATCTCACCATAACCATTTTGGTTTCGCCTAAGACTAACCTCTTCTTTAAATCTTTTAATCTCAATTTTAACAAGTAACGCCTCATTCAATTTATCTAATCTAGTTAGTCTATATTCAAGACCCATAAGAGCTTGTTCATATTTTTTTTCCCAAATATTTATAGCCGATAAAACTTCACGATTAAATCTTTGAACTTGCGATCTCAGTTTTTCAGGAGATTCTGGAATACTATCAATTAAATCTAAAATCTCCATTTCTGGAATACGTAATCTCTCTTCTCTAACCAATAAAGCATCTTCAATATTTGAAACTTTTACCAAACTTTTTTCTAAACTCAAAAGTGAAATTTTGTGCCTTTTAACTAAAGGTTCGATTACCGAATTAATTTTATTTTTAAATCCCGACTTCAATCTTTCTAATTCTGACTCTCCAGCATAGAGAGGCGTACAAGTTATAATAGAGACAACACTCATGAACCATAACTTTGTTAAGAAACACATGAATCTATTTTATTACAATTTGTACCTTCAGCCAAGAATTTGATTATACTCAATCGATACATTCATAGCGAAATACCAATTCTACAATCGATACTTTCTTAAGCCCGTAATTTGCAAAAAAGCTCTATATATGAATAGAGGATTATTCTTTAGATACCTCTTCCATAGCCTTCGAGGTTCCTTACATAGTCGATAAAGCCATTCTAGTCCACAGACCTGCATCCAACTAGGTGCTTGTGGAATTAAACCAGCGTGAAAATCAAAAGCTGCGCCAACACCGAAGAAAATATTAGCACCCTTCAAACTTGAATCACCCAATTCATTGTCTCCAAATTTGTTCAAAAAACCACTCATAAACTTTTCTTGTTTGGGAGTACTTAAACCAACCCAAATACAATGAGCGCCTGATTCATTAATTAAATTTCGAACTTCAATCTCCTCTTTCTCTGTAAGTAGTCTGAACGGAGGCGTATAAGTACCTACTACCTCAAGACCTGGAAATTTTTTCTTCAATTTTTCTTTTAGTGTTTCCGCAACACCTTCTCTACCTCCATAGAAAAAATGTTTAACTTTGCGATCAACCGAGCGAGCACAAATGTTCAGCATAAGATCAGGCCCATACACTCTTGAAACTTTTTCAAAGCCATAAAGCCGAGCATACCAAACCATCGGCATTCCATCAGGAGTGTTAATTAATGTATTGTTTAAAATATCTTTAAATCTTGAATCAATTTGTGCCTCACTAACACCATGAACACCTGTCACCCCAACATACCCTTGTTGACCAGAATCTATCGCATTAAATATCAAATCCTCAGCAATATCTAAGTTCACTGGACTTATACCCACACCTAACACATTAACTCTATCATTAGTTTGGGAAACACCCTCAGCGCTGTTCATTGAATTATTCAATCCATCCATACTCGCACTGGTTTACACTCATTACCACAAGTAATAATTGGAATCACTTTAGCCAACTCGCTAGTTCAGCTCTCAACCGTTCATTATCATTAACCAAGTATCGAGATCCAGGATCTAGCCATATTGAAGTACCGTTACTTGCTGTATAACTTATACCAACCGAATCAGATCCGGGATGAGCAACAAGTATGTCCCTAATTTTATAAAGGTCGCTTGAGTCGTGAACGCCGCTCTTAAGATAAACATTAAGAACTAATTGCTCATCTGAGGCTGGATGAAGTGTTGAGCCATTTTGATAAGAATTGTTGTTATTCAAATTTTCATCAGGCTGATTTGAAGACTCAGAGGGCTTATTAATAGTATTAATTTTTTCCGCAGTTAATCTCTTAGTTTCCGTACGAGAATCTAACTCTACCTTCGCCAACAATTCGATCACGGCTCCTGTTTGAAGAACCTCTGTTGATTTTACAAAAACCTCACTCCATACCATCACCTCTGCCTGGCCCGTAAATTCCTCAAAGTTCAATTTAGCAAAAGGCTTTCCCGCTTTTTTGGTAAACATTTTTTCGACTCCAGCTATTCTTCCCATGAAGTTATATTTTTTATTTTCTCTTAGATTCTGTAATTCAGATAACCTTTTATAACTTCCTTTGGCAAAAATTGAACGATATGGATTAAGAGGATGTCCTGTTACATAAAAACCTAACAATTCACGTTCAGCAGCCAAAATCTCATCCTCACTCCAAGGCTCAAACTCAACATGAGTGTTGTTGTTGAGACCAGTTTTAGCAGAACCGTAATCAGTGTCCTCATCAAATAAAGAAGCTTGACCTGAAATTCGATCTTTATGTGCAAGAGAAGCCGCAGAAATGATCGAGTCTACTCTAGCAAATATACTGGCACGCTCTTGTCCTGAAAAATCGAAAGCCCCGGCTTTGGTTAAGGATTCAAGAATTTTTTTGTTAACTGATCTTGACTCGAGCCGCCTGGCAAAATCATCAGCCGACAAATAATCACCGGACTCAGCTCTTTCATTAACCGCCATATTCATTGCCGCTGAACCCACATTTTTTATTGCCGCTAGCCCATATCTGATTGAGGACAACCTCCCATCACCACTATCTTCCGGAGAAAATTTGAGATAACTCTTATTGACGTCAGGCGGTAAAACTTTAATGCCCATGGATTTACACTCCTCAACAAATACTGAAATTTTATCAGTATTGTTAATTTCATTGGATAGAAGTGCAGACATGAACTCGACCGGGTAGTTGGCTTTTAAATAAGCAGTTTGATAACTAATTAGTCCATACGCTGCAGAGTGTGATTTGTTAAAACCATAACCTGCGAACTTTTCCAAAAGGTCAAAAATTCCGTTAGCTTTCTCTTCGGAAATTTCATTATACTTTTTACAGCCTTCAACAAAAATTGTTCTTTGTTTAGCCATTTCATCGGGATCTTTTTTACCCATTGCACGCCTTAGTAAGTCAGCATCTCCAAGACTGTATCCCGCAAGAACGTTAGCCGCTTTTTGAACCTGCTCTTGATATATCAAAATACCGTGCGTTTCCTTTGAAACTTCCTCAAGAAGCGGGTGCAAGTATTCGACTTTTTTCTTACCTTTTTTTCGGTCAATAAAATCCGGAATCAACTCCATTGGCCCTGGACGGTATAGAGCTATCAAAGCAATAATATCTTCAATCCTATTAACCCCAAATTGTTTACACAGGGCCACCATCCCTCCAGATTCCAATTGAAAAACTCCGCATGTTTCACCAGCGTTGAGCAGCTCAAATGTTTTCTTATCATCAATAGCGATATTGGAAATATCAAAACCCGAAGCCTCTCTGTTAATCAAATCGACTGCATCCTGAATGACTGTCAAAGTTTTAAGACCAAGGAAATCCATTTTCAGCATTCCGAGATCTGTTAATGGTTTCATGGCATACTGGGTAACCACCTCGTTTTCGTTACCTCTTGTCAGAGGGACGTGAACATCAAGCTCACAGTCACCTATAACAATTCCAGCTGCGTGTATTCCAACTCCCCGAGTCAAACCTTCAAGAAAGACGGAGTATTCCCACAATTGTTCAGTTGCCGGCTCATTATTAATGGCTTCTTTAAGCTCAGGGTTTTTTTTCCTTGCTGAGGTTAGAGTAATACCCAACTCATTAGGTATCATCTTTGCTATCCGGTCAGCTTCTCCATAACTCCACCCCATCACCCTACCAACATCTCTGACTACACTTTTAGCTCCTAGCGTTCCAAAAGTAATGATATGAGAAACACATTTTTCACCATACTTCTGCCTGACATATTCTATAACTTCTGGCCTTCTCGTCTGGCAAAAATCAACATCAACATCGGGAGGACTGACTCTCTCTGGATTCAAAAACCTCTCAAATATGAGACCATAACGTAAAGGATCAAGATCAGTAATACCAAGAACGTAAGCTACTATGGAACCCGCAGCAGAACCACGTCCAGGGCCCACAGGTATCTTATTATCTTTGGCCCACTTAATAAAATCCCAGGTAATTAAGAAGTAAGAAACGAATCCCATTCGCTCCATAATGCCGATTTCATAATCCAACCTATCTCTAAGTTCTTTATCATTTTTTGCTCTTTCAGATCCGTATCTATCGATAAGACCTTCCTCACAAAGCTCTCGAAAATAATCTTCCCTTGATGAGCCAGAGTTGATTTCATACTCTGGATACCTTTCAGAGCTAGTAGAATCTAGTACCATATCAAAATCAATTTTCTCAGCAATCTCAAGGGTGTTATCACAGGCAACAGGAACTTCTTTGAAAAGTTGTCGCATTTCTTTAGCTGTTTTAAAATGGACCTCCGGTGAATAACGCATCCTATTTTCATCGAGGACCATTTTTCCTGTTCCGATACAAATAAGAACATCATGAGCTTCATGGTCTTTTCGATTCAAAAAATGGACATCGTTCGCTGCGACCGGTTTGAGCGAAAATTCCCCACAAAACTCTAAGAGCTGGCGATTACAAAGTCGTTGCTGATCCATCCCATGGTCATGCATTTCGAGATAAAAATCATTCTTGCCGTAAATGTCCACGAACTCTGATAATTTTTCTCTGGCGATGTCTAACTGATCCTGCTGAATCCAATAGTTAATTTCACCGTTAATGCAGCCGCTAAGACAAATCACACCATCCGCATATTTAGCTAAGGCCTCTTTATCAATTCTAGGTTTATAGTAGTAACCATCAAGATGTGCCTGTGAGACTAACTTTACAAGATTTTCGTAACCAACAGAATTCTTCGCCAAAAGCGTTAAATGGTGGGCATTGGGAAGACCTGGAATCTTTTTCTTCTCATACATAGACCCCGGAGAAAGATAGACCTCTGAACCAATAATTGGTTTCACTCCAGCTTTTGATGCTTGTTTATAAAAATCTATCGCACCATATAAATTCCCATGGTCCGTCATCGCTACTGCGGGCATTTTACAGCGATTAACTTTTGCCATCAGATCTGCTATTTTAACAGCACCATCTAATAACGAATACTCTGTATGAAGGTGGAGGTGTACGAAGGAATCAGACATTTATAATTAAATGAGAACTAATCATTTAATTATTTATAAAGAAACTAGCCACAAAGGTTCAAGTCTGTTCAGATAAGAAAGTGAAGAATTCCTCTAAAAAAACTAATCTACTGAAATCAAGCTATATTTTGATACGGTAGCTGTATCCATTTCAGCCCCAGCTTCACCACCAATTGACATAGTCATATCCATTTTAGTTTCACTTTCTAAAAGTGCTCCGAGTTGTGGATCGAAAAGCATAGCACCTGTCATCTTTGAGTTTTTGAAAGAGACCAAGCCCTCTCCACTAGTTTCTGCCTTACCTAAAAAAGTTATCTTTGCGAGTTTTTTTCCATCTAATTCAACAGGACCTTGATAAGTATAATCAACAGTCATATTCATTTCCCCAATCTGTTGCATTTTAAAATTTTGTTTATTCTGCCACTTAGTATCAGGATCTATCATGGCTTCAGGAAACTTAAAATCACCGAGTTGTTGAAGCATATTTTCAACGTCCCCTTGACTCATAGCACCCATGCCAAGACCATTACCCGCAGCTTCGCCTTCGCCTTCGCTTTCCAAGGACAATATTTCGTTATTCTCATCAAAAGTAGCCTCGTATGATTGATCACTAAGGCTTGATAATGTCGTTTTAAGCAATGGATTTTGATTATCAGGATCCTCGGAATCATAAACAATATTTTGACCAGCCATTTGCATGGACATTTTTACTTTGTCAAAACCGAGTTGAATTTTTTTGTTTGAACTACCATCCAAACTTTGAACATCAATTTCAAAGTCGATTGACATTTCTGTCTTGGAACCCTCTGCACCAGCCAAAGGCAAATCCATCTTCATATCGGTAACCTGCCGAAAATTATATTTTTTCCCAGGAATCCAGTTTGTTTTTAAAAGCACTGTCTTACCATCCTCTCCCCAAACACCATCCAAACCTTTAGATGAAATCGCAGATTCATTAGCGCTGGATTGCTCTGCTTTTGTAGGCTCACTAGACCGATTACAACCAGTAAAATATAAACAAAAAAGCGATACAATTAAGAAGTAATAATTCATTATTGATATTATTTTAATTTATTTCACATCTAATGGTGAAAAGCCAATGACCAAACACATTTCTTTAAATAAAAGTCTGAGATCATATAAATAATAGCTATCGATGGAAATAGAAGCTGGCTTTTTATAATCATCAAATAAATATTGCTGAAGGGGTCACAGAGCTCGAAAAGTCAGATGTCGATTTTATTAGTGTTGAGTAACAGAAACCATTAAAAATTGAATGTGCTAATTTTTTGATGATGTGAATGATGCACTAAAACTTGAAACAGATGGAGCAGAGGAATTAAATGTCATTACTGCGGCCTCCTCTCAATTATTAAATGAGAAAGACTAAGTTAATTAGTGTTTTTATTTTGGATATAAATCACACTCATGCCATAATAATAAACAAATGAAATCTGCTTATGAACTTTCAAGCGAACGCCTTGCTAAGGAATCTCATATTGACTCTGTCAGAGATGAACAAAAAAAGGCGATTACTGAGATTGATAAAAGATATTCCTCAAAAAGTGCAGAGCGAGAAGTTTTTCTTAAAAGTAAGAATGCAAAAGCGATGAGCAATGGTGAATTCGAGGAGTCGCAACAACCTCAAGAAGAGCTTTCTCAAAATATTCGATCACTTAAATCCAGTATTGAACCTGAAAAGAAAATATCAGAAATTCAGAATAATCTATTATGACTGGAGAAACCTTTATTCATGAAACCGCTGTAATTGACAAGCCCTGTTCAATTGGATCAGGTACCAAGATATGGCATTTCAGTCATGTCATGAAAGATGCAGTCTTGGGTAATGACTGTAATCTTGGACAAAATGTGGTTATCTCCCGAGGGGTTACCCTTGGGAATAATGTTAAAGTACAAAATAATGTCTCTATCTTTGCGGGAGTTGTTTGTGAGGATGATGTTTTTCTGGGGCCCTCGATGGTATTTACAAACATCCTTAATCCAAGAAGTGCCGTTGTGAGGAAAGATAAATACTTAGAGACACTCGTTCAAAAAGGCGCAAGTATAGGAGCCAATGCTACCGTTGTGTGTGGCAACACGATTGGAAGTTATTCATTAATTGGTGCAGGAGCAGTGATTACTAAGGATGTCTCTACTTATGCTTTGGTTGTCGGTAACCCCGCTAAACAAATAGGTTGGGTTAGTGAGTATGGTCACCGATTAGAATTTGGTGAATTGGGTAAAGCGACATGTGAAGAAAGCGGTCAAGAGTATTTGCTGAAAAATAATAAAGTTAAAAGAATTGCCTAATACTTCATTGTATACCCAATAAAAGTCTTGTTACTGGGATTATTAGGTGAGCTTTAATTAGACATCTAATCAAAGTAAAAGGAACAAGTAATTTCAGTAAACAAATATTAATTCTATCATAATTATAAATAGGGTTGGCACAATATTCGCTTAATAATCTTTAAACTATTAGATACTTATAATATGATTTCTGATACACTCTAAAAAAGAAGTCATTAAAGGAAAAATTAAAACCACAAAGAATTATGAAAAAAGTTGAAGCGATTGTTAAACCTTTCAAACTCGAAGATATTAAAGAAGCTCTTTCAGAGATTGGCATTCAAGGCATGACTGTTACAGAGGTCAAAGGATTTGGACGTCAAAAAGGACATACTGAAATTTATCGTGGCAGCGAATACACCGTTGATTTTTTACCAAAAGTTAAGTTAGAAATCGTTGTTGATGATGAACAAGTCGATGATGTTATCGATAAAATCGTCTCAACGGCAAATACCAGTAAAATTGGAGATGGTAAAGTTTTTGTATCTCCAATTGAGGAAGCTGTTAGGATTAGAACTGGGGAAAGAGGCCCTGACGCTGTTGCTGTTAGCTAGAATTTAAATTAACAAATTATATACTTTCAAACCCTCCCTTTGCCGGGGAGGGTTTTTTATTAACCATATAGTTGGATTAATGGTTATTTCTTAATATTATACCATTCCAATAGAAATGGATGATAATCAAAAGCTACCTGAATTACCTTCAAGAGAAACCCTATCTCTATACTTGGGTAAAATGTTATTGGCTCGAGGCATTGGACTTCCAAAACACGGAGAGCCTTGGCACCTTGTTCAGGTAACAGAACCATCAGAAACCGGAACAATTAATGAAGCTCCCATTACGGCCTTTGAAGTTCTATTTTTAACCCCTGAAAGAAGAGAAACGGGGACCTACATTTTCACAAATGAATCAAATGAACTTATAGGTGCAATGTATTGTACAACTTTTATTAGTCCGACTAAAGCCACATGCATGAAATCCTTGTTTTCAAGTGTCGACGAGATCTTTGAAGAGACCGATACCAATGAGATTCAATAAAATATGTAAATCTTTAAATATACTGCATAAAATAATTACCCTAATAAAATGAAGTTTATAATCAGCACTATTTATAGTGTCATTCTTTTGATTCTATCAAATAATGTTGGAACTGGTCAGGACAAGAACTGGTCCCAGTGGAGAGGCCTCAACTACGATGGAATCG
>Ga0163109_10002066_pt1 | contig 15804 bp, 16 predicted proteins | sample CRUFie1St13metaG_FD_108704 | JGI IMG/M metagenome (GOLD analysis project Ga0163109, IMG submission 108704) | Marine microbial communities from the Costa Rica Dome - CRUD Field 142mm St13 metaG | ecosystem: Environmental > Aquatic > Marine > Oceanic > Photic zone | place: Costa Rica: the Eastern... | reverse complement strand
ATTTTCGGGTATTTCTATCAATCTGGTATAACAAGTATCTGAGGGTAATAAAATTGCTACTCTTTGTCCCGGTAGTTTATTTTCCTGTAAAACTGTTAAGATGACATTTCCAAAAGCTACTGGATCTTTTGGTATAGATTTTTCTAATGCCTCAGATGGCAATTTTTGGGTATAAACCTTTTTTATTAATAACTGTTTATTTTGACATTTTGCTACAGCTATATTAAAAAAATCAATTCCGACTTCTATTAAAATAATTTTACTACTTATCTTTCTCGTTAAGTTAATGAAGAAAGTTTTTAAATCCTCAAAGGTATAGTCACTGATTTTCTTTTTTGTATTGGATATAGTCATAATTTACAAAAAGGCTTAGGTCTACAAAAAACTCTTCTAAGAGGAGTTGCATTAAATGATATCCCATTATTTGGTTTTGCAAAAATTATGTAAATGCCAGGCTTTCCAATAGAATTATTTAAATCTAAATAAGAACTTTCAGATAGTTGAGAAGGTTTTATACAAATCTTATAAGTACTTGGTACTGCTTTATTAGTAATACCTGGAATATCCCATTCTAATTTTGGAAGAGATGTACATTTTAGATTTAAAATATAATTTCTATCGATACCTGGTTCAGATAAAAAGCTTACAATTGAATCAAAAGTTTCATTTATTTGAATCTGATCATTAAGAATATCACTTAAATCTGTTTCAGAAGAATTTGAAGTATCATCTGTTAAAAGATTAAGAGGTTGAAAAAATCTTGCAGTAAACTGAGTTACAACGGCAAAAACAGCTGTAAAGGCTGTAAGCATTAAAACAGATAAAATTAATTCCGGTAATGTCATTCCTTCATTTTTTAATCTTTTTTTATTCATTTTTGAGATGCTATTCAAAATTTAGAATTTCAATATCCTGATTTACTAAATCGATATCCTCTGATGTAAATCCTGCATTTATTAGAATTCCCTTTTCCTGTTCAGTTATTGGATGTTTTCCAACTTCCTTTAAGGCCTTATTACTTATATTTAATGCAACTAACATTGCAACAGTTGCTGCGGACATTATTACGGCACCGACAAGTGAAGAAATCATTTATTTATTTCGAAATTACAAAAAGGGTCATTTTCTAAATAACAGGAAAACATTTTATATTTATAATTTCCATTCGGTGCATTAGTAATAATCACTCTATGTTTAATTGATTTATTTACCAAAGCACAATTGTTTAAGAAAGTTGTATGCGTAGATGGAGATTGGGTGCCAGTAGATAAAAAAGTTTCGCTATCTTCATATACAGGGGATGAAATACTATTTTTTACATAATTACAAATATCATTATCAGGCACTGTTTGACTATATAAAATTTTCATTATTTGTCTATCATGTCTTGCTAAAGATGAATTACTGTAATTATCTAACTTTAAAACCCCCAAAGAATTTAAACTATTGATATTGTTTGCAACTTGCATCATTGCAGCAATTCCTGAAAGCATTGCAATCCCCAAACCAGCATAAAGATAAGTCATTTTGGCATTTTGATAATTTTATTTAAAAGAAGTGATTCAAATTTTTCCATAAACATTCATTCTTAAAGTTATATCAAGTAATTTAGCAGCAATTTTTCCCTTTTTTTTATCATTATTTTCCTCTTCAGATGCAATATTTATATCTTTAAATAAAATTACATTTTCTTGAAACTCTAAATCTCTAACAAATGATAAGAGGTCTTCAAATTTTGCCTTAAAATTAATTTTTAAATCATATTTTTTTACTCCCTCTACAAGCAAAGAATCTGGGTTTAAATTTAATTCATTTTGCAAATCACTACTTTGTGATTCAACATACATTATTGAAGATTTAGGATTAATCGAAGAAACAATGATATCATTTTTTGAGGCTATAGCACCTAATCTAGAAAGGAAAGTTTCTAAATTGGAAGTCCCAGAAATTAAATTTATTATCTTATACTTTTCTTCATTTAATTTTTTGAGCTTTTCATTAATTAATTTATATTGAGCCTTTAAATTTGGAAGCTCATTTTTTTTTCTTAAAAATTCTTTATATTCATTATTAATTTTATTTGATTTTATATATTTAGGGATAACAAATGCGCTAACTACTAATAAAGAAATAAATGATGATATTAATACGGGTAATAAAATAGCCGATTTTTCTGGCGTAATAAATCTTTTATTTTTAATATTAGACTCAGTCATTTTACTTCTTCTATATTTTTTAAAATTTCAATTCTGTTGAAAAGTCCAAAAGAGCCTAGTTTTTTCAGATATTTTTGATTAATGTCTTTATATTCATTAGTAATTTTTGTATTTATAGTTGCAAAATAAGTACCTCTATTTTGTTCATCAGATGTAATATCTATCAAATCAATTTGATTAAAATCAATAAACTTTGAATTATCAAGACTTATTAAAAATCCATTTATGTTCCTTAAATAATCCTTACCAGTTTGTTTACTTTTCAAACTTAAATTATTACCTTCAGTACTTAAAAGAGTTAAATAAATTTCATTAGGTATTAACAAAGAAATTTCTTTAAGAAGAGCTGAACTTGAACTAATATTAACTATTGAATTTTTAAGTTTAGTATTAAAACCTGCAACATTTTTAAGTTCTTTAGATTCTTGATCTAATTTAATTTGTAAAGAATCATATTCATCAGAATAGTTTTTAATTTGAGATTTTTTGTTTTCTAAATGAGTTGACCTTAAAATAAATGAAAAGCCTGAAATCAAAGATATTGCAATAATACTAATGCCAATATAAATTCCTTTTTTTATATACTTTCTATTATCTATAAAATATGGATCTAATAAATATTCATCCTTTCTCCTTTGGCGGAGTAAATCATTTTGTTTAAAGTTTAGTTTGTTCATTAAAAATTAAATCTCTCCAAAAGAAAAAAGAATAAATTAATCATTTAATATTTTGGGAGTAACAAGAATTATTAATTCACTTTTTCTTTTCACAGTTGTATTTTTTCTAAATAATCTTCCAATTATAGGGATGTCACCTAGCAAGGGGGTTTTAGATGTTGTAACGTTATCTTCATCCTTAAGAACTCCAGTAAGAATTAATGTATTGCCATTCTTCACTCTTATAGAGCCAGTATCCAACTTTCTAACACTTAAAGTACTCGCCGTTCCGCAACTGCCAACAGTCTCAGTCTTTGTAACAGCTGAAATAGCAGGACTTAAAGAGAAAGTTACGTACCCATTATCGTCAATTTTATCAACCTTCGCACCAAATGTTATTCCTGCAGTCCCAGGCGTGGCTGTACAAGTTGTCACACCATCTTCTGTCGTAACATCAAAAGAAGTTGTAACAGTTTCTCCCACCTTAACAAAGCCCTCATTTGCAAATGGTCTTCCTATTGCTGCAGAATCTAAACCTCCAGATGCTGATGCAAGACCAGATACCATCGCATCTGAATTCTCGCCTAATATAAGTGTTGGGGAAGCCATAATTTTCGCATTTTCATTTTTTATTTTCATTTCTATCCAGTTAGCAAAATTATTATTTCCTAAAGCAGTCCCACCAACTGAAGAATCAACAGCCCCCCCAGAGGGAACTCTAGCAAATTGATTTCCAGTTAATATTGCCAATCCACCATTATTAATGACATAAGTCGAACCACTGGTTAGATCAAAAACATTATTTGTTACGTCATTTTTGGTTAATGAAACATCAATTATTTTGATAGATAATGCTACTTGCCTATGCCTTACATCTAAAGATTTTATGTATTTTTCAGCAGTGAGAATTAAATTATTAGTTCCAACTAAAGTTATAGTTTGCAACCTTAAATCAACTGTACCTATAAGACCCTGTAAAGGTCCTCCTTGAGTACCGTATGAGTTAATAAAATTTTCATTCAATTCGGCCTTAGTTACGAAAGAATCTCCAATTTCCTGACCATCAACCGAGGATCCTCTTACAAGAACTTTTGAAATCTTTGCTCCTAATGTTGCTAAATAATCACCGACAGAAGCCGCATTTGCTTGATTTAATCGATAAGTTTTTGATAATTTTGGAATCAAGCTCTTGTTAAAAATATTTTCACCAACAAAGATAATATTTTTTTCAATTTTTGCTTGCAAGCCAGAAGCCATAAGAATGCTATTAAAAACATCTGAGATATCAGCATCATTAAAGTTTACTGTGATCAAAGGAAGTATCTTATTTTCCGTTTGATTGTTTTCTTCGTCTTTAGAGTTCTCAATCAGAACCATTCCATAATCTGAAATTTTTGAAATTAATTTCAATATTTCTATTGGATTTGCTTTCACAAGATTCAATGTGAGTTTCTCATCATTTAATTTCACATAGCCTCTTGTTGGGATTTCAAATTCACCTACTGATATATCTCCTACAGTTGGAGTGGGTAAATAATTTTCTTTTAATTCTTTATTTTTAATAAATTCATTATTTAAATTTATTATTGTTTTTTTTCTTTTAATAGAATCATTTTTTGGATTGGATAAATCATCACTAATATTATCTAAATTATCAATATAAGGTATGATTTTTTCTGCTTCATTTATTGCTTCATTTATTAATTTTGAATCAATACTTGATTCTTCATTTGGTTCAATTAGTTTGTCATTAATTTCACTCTTATCTTCATACCTAGTATCGGCAAAAGAACTTATCAACAAAGGATTAAACAATATTAGAAAAACAACAATAAAGTTTTTAATTTTTAATTGTTTTTTACACATTAAATACATGACTTAAATCTTTTTTTTATAGAAAGGTTCTTGGTCTATTTTGATTTTTTTGATAATTGTATTGTCTTCGAGAATATCTTCATACAAATTTCTTATTTCTTTGGAATCATTTGATATTGACAAATCTTGAAAGTTTCTTTTATTTTCTGCTTCTAGATAATTTATTCCAAAAAAATTATCAAATTGATTCGTATAAGAATCATAATCTTCATATTTACGGGTGAACTCAAAAAAAACATTATCGATATCATTTTCTATTTTCTTTTCATCTCTAGAAAATTTCTTAATATCAGTACTATTTACTAACCCAGTGTTACATAGAATAAAAGTTCCAAAAATAATAATTGAATATTTTAAATATCCTGTAGATTTACCTAATTCCATGTCATCTATGTGATTTTACCCATCTAAATAAATAATATTTATAGTGTAAGTTCAAAAATTAAATATCAATCTTTTAAATATTTTACAACATCAACAATTAATAATCCATCACTAATTAAAATTATTAATTAAATATGATTATGTTTTAAAAAGGAAACTAAAGACAAAATATATGTATTTTTATCTTTTTTATAAGTAGTTTTTCAAAAAAAGAATCGATTTACAGCTCAAAATCCTTAAAAAATTTAATTAAAAAAAATAAGGATAAGGAGACAGTTAACAAATTTACACACAAAACACAACAAAATCATTGACTTTCTCTGAAAAACATTAAATAATGGAGAATCATTCAAATTGTGTGAGGACACTTTAATGAAACTTTTCCACAAATTAATAGTGGCTCCTGCAACATTAGGTCTTTTAGCACCTTTTTCTGCAGTTGCTAACGAGATTAATGTAAATCAAATTACTCAATACGGTCTTGATCAACAAGAAATAATCGAAGAAGAATTCGATTCAAATACTTTTGCTAAAGACTTAGCTCAAACCAACTCTACATCAATCAAAGATTCAACATTTGGATCAGGCATTGAAGCTGGTGGTTTCTCAGAATCAACAGTTGCTTCTTTCTCAGCCGATTTCTTACTTGGTGCTACTGAGGGAGATGCTGATACTCAGTTAGATTCTGAAGCAGCTTCTGCTCAATATTCATTTGAACTTGGACTTAATACTTCTTTTAATGGTGAAGATGATTTATTCGTAGGTATCGGAACAGGTAATACAGCCGCAGGAAATGCATTAACAGGAATGCTTGACTTTGGTAATGCATTTGCTGATCATCTAAGAGTTAAAGACGTTCACTACACAAGACCTTTTGGAGAAAAATTAACAGTTGCCGTTGGTGACAGCATGGATCTTAGTAAGTTATTTGCTGGAGCATGTGTTTACGGTGGGTTCACTGATGCTCTTTCTGATTGTGGTACAGGTAATTCTGCTGGCGCTGGTGGTGATGTAACTGTCTCAACATCTTACGATATAGGTAACGGTTTCACATTTGGTGCTGGACTTTCAGGTTCAGAGGGTAGTACAACTGATGGACTCTTCACAAAAGAATCTAATGATTTGTACGGTTTGCAACTTGCATACGCAGCAGACAACTATGGGGCGGCCGTTTCATATTCAAACTCTGATACACCCACAACAGATACAGTCTATTGGGGTTTAAATGGTTATTACTCATTTGGGAATACATTCCTAGATTCAATTAGCGTTGGTTACGAACATGCAAACCCAACTGCTGGTAATGATTCTTCAGGATTCTTTGTTGGCTTAACTTCTGGAGAGGTTGGTCCTGGTGCTATCTCAGTTGCTATGGGAACTAATGATGACGTGAATGGTACTGCATTAATAGTTGATGATGCTGAAACCACTTATCTATATGAAGTTTCATACGGTTGGAGCATAAATGATGCAACAACAGCATCTGTTGGTGGATTCCTACAAGAAAGAACTGATGCAAATGGTCTTGACTTAACTGGTATTGCCTTCCAAACCAGTTTTGCTTTCTAAGTTGACCCTAAAGCAAAAAAAAACATCCCAAATTGGGATGTTTTTTTTTTGCTTTTTAATAAACATTATCTTTAAGTTAATTTAATTTTATTATTAAATAAAAAAATATTTACATAGAAATTTTTATCTTGAATAATTATTTACAATAATTTAAGAAAATAAAATAGTTTTAGAAAGTTTAGAAATAGAGAACACATAAAATTTCTTAGAAAATTTAAGAAGATTACTATAATATATAATTAAAAAATGAAGAATCCAAAACCTATTTTTAAATCTCCCTATGATCTAAAGGATGTAAGTATTCTTTTCCTGATAGTTGCATTTGTTCTGATATTTTCTGCAATAATTGGAAATAATTTATTTGGAATTTTCCAAGATAATTTTAATTTTGGGTGTATTTAGTAAAAGAATTTTTTGAAAAAATAATTTTATCTACTATTCCTTAAAGCGTTTAATATATTCTTTTGATTTTTAGAAGAAATTTTGAAGTGTTAATTTCTTACAATATTCACCTACAAACTTAACCTTTACTCCAGTTACAGATGCTGCCTCTTGCTCAAACAACTTAGAAGATTCTTTATCATTCATAAAAGCTTTCATTTTTGCACAAGCTCTCAAATCAGAATCATATCTCGCCGACTCTTTTAAACTGTTTGAAATTGAATATAAAAAATAACTAATAATAGCCAAAAGGACGATAGTTAAATTCTTTTCAAAAAATTTCCCCATAATTTAAAAATCTTGTGCGATAGTTCAATAGACTAACTAAGCCAAAATAACACTTTAATAATTGATAGTCGATCTAAATAAATATTTTCGACAAATTACATTCTCAGATTTTTTTGCTATTAATTTAGTTAATACAAAAAGAAAAATTATGCTTTACGTTCAGCATTGGTCATTCAAAAATGGGTACCATCAAAAAGGGGCCGAAAAATTTCTTGCAGGAGGAGGTAATTATCCTGGAGTTGAGATGATTGGCAGGTATCATGCTCCTGGTTCGCTCGAAGGGTGGATCGTTTTAAAGACTGAAAATCCAGAAGCAATATATGAACATGCCGCGCAATGGGGAGAATTTCTAAATTGGGAAACCACTCCTGTTTTTACTGATGAAGAAGCAGGTCCATTAGTAGCCAAAGTTTACTCATAGATTATTATCAATTTTTAACTAGAAAATAAGATTTTATTAGGAAGCTAAGAGAAGAAAGGTGCCATGATTAGCTCCCAGCGAAACATAAATAATTGTAATTATCTATGATTGATAAGGAGTTATTTAAAAGAGTTAAGAACTACATCTTGTAACTATCAAATGTCTTAGTTTCTTTCTATGGTATTTCATAATTAATTATGATTTTATGAGTAGTTAGTGCAATAGCTTTCACATCTAATTAGACATATGTTCTCAAATTATTTCCAGAAAAATTAACCACCTTTTGTTATAATTAAAAGCGAAAAATTTAAAAATTTTCACTTGGAGGGGTGGTCGAGTGGTTTAAGGCTCTAGTCTTGAAAACTAGCGTATCTGCAAGGGTACCGTGGGTTCGAATCCCACCCCCTCCGTTCTATAAATCAGTAAGGATATGTTAATTCAATTCAGAAAATAAAAGTGAATTTTATTACTAAGAAATTTAAATATAACTGTATTGTACAAAATCAATCTGTTTCGTTTTTTCTTTTTTGTTAAGATGGTAAAAAATATAGGATAATGGCTAGGTCTGTAAGCTTACTGTGAAAATCTTTATCCAAATTCCCTGCTTTAATGAGGAAAAACAATTAGCTAAAACTGTTGGCTCTATAAAAGAAGCTTCAAAGAATTTTTCTTTTTATAAAAACCAAAAAATAGAATGGGAGCTACTAATTATTGATGATGGGAGCACAGATAACACAGCAAAACTAGCTATGGATCTTGGTATAAAGCATATCATTATAAACAAAACTAATAAGGGACTTGCTTACTCATTTCAAAGAGGTTTAAACGAATGTTTACTTTTGGGTGCTGACTATATCGTAAATACTGATGGTGATAATCAGTATGAAGCAAGAGATATTCAAAAAATTTTATTGCCAATATTGGATGATAAAGCAGATATGGTTATTGGAGATAGACAAATACTTCGATTGGAAGAATTTTCGTTTATAAAAAAGATTTTTCAATTAGTGGGAAGTTGGTTTGTCAGGCTAGTTAGCAATACACGTGTAAAAGATGCTCCAAGTGGATTTAGAGCTTATAGTAGATGGGCTGCATCAAAAATAAATATTCAAGATCGTTATACCTACACATTAGAAAATATTATTCAGGCAAAAGACAAAAATCTAAGAATAGTTTCTGTATCTGTAAGAACTAATCCATCATTAAGAAAATCTAGACTGATTAAGAGCAATTTTCAATACATATTAATGGCGTTACAAAGCATAACAAAAAATTTATTACGCTATCAGTCAGCATCATTGGTAAAATTTTTTTCATATATACTTTTTGGGTCTTCTTTAACTTTATATATTTTTTTAATATTTAACTGGACAACTTTTTCTTGGTTTTATGTGAAGTTTTTAATAGTAATATCGACACTACTTTTCTTGTTTGCAACTCACTTTTTTATATTTAGTTATAGTTGTTTTTTATATAATAAAAATAGAAGATTAATAGAAGAAATATTATCAAAAGATAAATTCGAGAAAAATAAAAAATAAATTAAAAAAAACAAGCAATGAGTATCCATACTTACGGAATTCGCATCAAAAAAGTAAGAGCGGCTCTTCTTTTGAGTATTAAGAATAGATGCAAACATCTTCTCACTTTAGTCGATACTTCCCCATATTCTGCAACTTACGGATGTTTTGATAGAACATATTGGCAATACAAAGTTAAAGATTTCCCTTCTGGCATGTCTCAAGAATGTCTTTATCCTCTCTCTCTAGCTTTAAAAAATAATATTTTTATTAATTTAAAAAATAAAAGCTTTGAAAACTTGAAAGATATAATTCTTAATTCTATAAGATACTCTCTTCTCAATTCTCAGAATCTAAATGGAAGCGTTGATGATTACTTCCCTTTTGAACAGGCTTCTGGAGCAACTGCGTTTACATGTTTCGCAATATTAAATGTAATTGCTTTAAATATTGTTGAATTATCTGAACTGGAACTTAATTTATTAACCAAAAGATTAAATTGGTTATCTAAAAATCATGAGAGTGGGAAATTATCTAATCACGAAGCATTAATTGCCCTTGTTCTTGCTATGGGAGCAAAATTATTAAACAATTCGTATTTCCAAAAAAAATCTATCGAAAGAATTAAAAATTTATTGACTTGGAGAAATGAAGAAGGATGGTTTGAAGAGTACTCTGGATTTGATATTGGATATGAGACTCTTACCTTTTCTTGTCTTGATAACTTAAAAATTTACATCCCAGAATTTCGAAGTGAGCTTGAAAAAGTAACTTCTAAACAATTTAATTTAATAATGGATTTTGTTGAGCCAGACGGAAATATTGGAGGAGAATTGTATGCAAGAGGGACATGGAATTGTTTTACTCATGGATTACTTTCATACTCCATTAATAAAAAGCAAAAATTTAGTAAAATTATTAGCATTTTAGAAGCAAGATATTTAGATTTTATAGAAGTAAAAGATGACTATATAATTCAGCATCATCTTTGGAGTGATATTTTAACTTACGAATTATTAAATGATATAAAGATCGATAGATTACAAAATCAACAAGAAACAAACAATATTACTCAAGATATTCAAATAAAAAGATTTTATCCGGAATCTGGTCATTTATGGATTAAGCATGGAGACTATATGACTCACATATCATTAAAGAAAGGAGGGGCTTTTCGACTATATAAAAATGATATCTTTCTTTTTCAAGATACCCAAAATACTCTAAAAACTAATAACAATAAATATGTAGCAAATATATTAAATAATAGTATTTCTTACAAATGGGTCACTAAAAATAAATTAAAAGTAAAAGGATTAATGACAAAAAATAAAGATAATTTAATGACTACAAATAAATTAATCTTTTTGAGATTATTAATGAACTCTTTAGGTAAATATATTCCCAATATTATTCGCAAATTAATGCAAAATTTACTTATAAATATTAAGGCAGATAAAAGCAGATTTTTTATAAGGAACTTTGAATTTAAGGAAAATAAATTAGTGGTAACTGATTCATATAAAATCAAAATGTCAGAAAAAAACAAAGTTGACTTATTTGAAACATCATTTGATTCTTCTACTCACAACGTGATGGGTAAAGTATTTCATCCTTATAACCTGCTCCTAAGAAAAGCTCGTAAAAATTCAAAATACTTCAAAAATAGTTGTTTGAATCTCAAAAGAGAATGGTGAATTTTGGATGTTTTTAAAAAAAAATCAATCAATAAAAGTATTCATACTTATATTTCTTTCAAGTTTTATTTTAATTGCTTTATATTCAAAAATAAATATCAATCAATTAAGTTTCGCTGTTAAAAACGCAAATAAAATTTATATATTTTTAGGTATATTAATTAATATTATACTTGGGATACTAAGTGGAATCAAATATAGTATTTTTTCAAAATACCTAAATATAAATCCATTTCCAGGGATAAAAACTTCTATAAAAAGTTATTTTATTGCTGGTAGTTTTAATATCCTTCTGCCTTCTAAATTAGCCGATTTTGGACGGGCTTATATTTGTTCAAGAATTGACGATAAAAACTATAATAGAGAGTTGTATCTTTTTAGCTTATATGAGAAGATTAACGATTTATATTCATTACTAATAATAACTATTTTTAGTTTTTTTCTATTAAAGAAAATTGATAATTGCAATCAAATTACAATTGATTGTCCTCCAATACTTGATAACAATAAAATTTTTCTTACTCTTATAGCTTTATCAATAATATTATTTATTATAATTGTTCCAAAAAAATTTTCTGCAACTTTTTTTAAATCTGAAAAAACTATATTTAATACAATATGGGAGATATTTGGATTTTCATCAATTTTTAAATTTAAGAAATTTCTTATTTATCAATTTGCTTCTGGATTATTTTGGGCAGTAAATATTATGCAAATCATTATTTTTGCAAAAGCTATCAACGTTGATCTTTTTTCAATAGGGGGAACTTTAGTAATAACCTTAACCATTCTATCGGGGTTACTTCCGATTTCTTTCGCAGGAATAGGTGCTAGAGAATTTGCATTAACTTTCCTTATTTCATCATTCTTCGGGAATATTAAGCCCTTGTTAATTGGATCATTAATGACAACAAGATATATAGTCCCAGCAATAATTGGAATCTTTTTTCTAAAAGATTTTTCCTTATTAAAAAGAAACTAATTAAAAATTAAAAAATAGAACCCTATCTTGAAAAACTTTTAATTCTATTATTAATAAAATAAACACTATATGGAATAACCGCTGGGAATGATATGAATAATATTCTTCCAACATCCTTTGATAAAAGGCTTAATAATATAGAGTAAGGAATTAATATCATAATATCTTTTGATAAATAAAAGTCTTTTTTATTCTTATTTTCAATAAACCCTAATACTGACAATATAATAAATGGCCCAAGAGTATATGAAAATTTATACAAACCTTTTATGCCAAAAAAAGAAATTAGATTGTATTTAATATTAGGTAAATGTAAAGTAAAAATCTCGTAAATATTCAAGGAGTATAAATAATTATCTATCTGAATTCCAGGATACAATTCATCAATTATTGAACGTACAATAAGAATAAAAAATAGTGAAATAAATATAGAAAAAATAAATAATTTATGCTTACGGATATTTCTGAAAGCAGTTATAAAAACCAATGGTGAGATTGTCTCTTTTACAATTGCCATAAAGGGGAATAAAAAAGCTAAATTAGTTTTATTTTTATTAGTTATGAACTTTGAATATAAAGCCAAAGATAAATACTGAAGTGAATCAACCATCGGTAACCCATTACTTAATATAACGGCTCTACTTGTTAAGAATATAATTACCCCTAATACCGCAGCAAAAAATCCCATACCTAAATCTAAAAGATAAAAAAAAGTAATATACGCAGCAATTGTGGATATCAAATTATTAATAGCAAAGAATATAAAACGATCATGTTCATTTTTTAAAGTTTCCTCATTCTCTTCCAAAATTTTATAATCTGGTTTTGGAACAATATCTCTTACTGATGAGACTAATTTAGGTATTAAAAATCTATATTTCATTGTTGACCTAACATTGTAATTATCATTTGACATTGATAAATAAATTGGAGATATCAAATCTGGATCTAATTTCCTAAATAAATCAATACTTGTTGAAAAAGATAGCCAAAAGAATAACGCAAATATTACTATTTGGGATTTTATATTTATAAAGTAATTTTTATTATTTCTCAACTTAAATTTGAAGCTTACCCAGCATAAGTATTGGTTTCTTTTAAATTTATAACATATAAAAATATCTATCCATAATTTTGTTTCAAGGTTTTAAAATCCAATATCAAAACCTTTATAGGCATTCCCAAATATCAAAAGATTAAATTATTTATTCTGAAGTATTTAAGATACTTTATTTTTATGAGATTAGAATTAAAGAATAATCTTGAGAGGTAGTTGAGGGAGTTAAGCCTCTAGTCTTCAAAACTAGCTAGCCAACAAGGATAAGTTAACTTTGAATCAGACCACAGCCGGTCTTTGAACGATTAGATTGATAAAAATATTTTTACTTTTTTTAGATTTTTTCGTAAAACTAAAGTCTATTTTTAACTAGATTCAGTCTCAGTAAGTCTTTAAAAGAAATATTATCTACTAATCTTTTGAGAAAATTTTCTTCTATTTTTTATGGAATAAATAGCAAAATCTATTAAGCCAGAGAATTTATAAGTAGGGTCAACATAATGCTGAATAACATAAAAGGCAAAATAGTAGGCTCTACAAAAACTCCACATAGCCAATAAAAGCAGTAATGTAGTTTTAAAATTAAAATTAAAAAAAACCAAGATTAAGGAAGATACAAAACCAGTTAAAAAAAGTAAAAAGGCTTTTAGATAAAGTAACCAAGTTTTTTTAATATCAGTCATTTAAGAGGGTTTACCGAAAATCCTTAATACTTCTGACAATGTTGTTAATTCTTCTTTTACTAGCTCTAAAGCATAATTTATAAATGTAAGCATACCTAAATCACTTTCCGCTAAATATTCAATTTCTTTAGCCTTCTTTCCTTGAGATATGGCATCTTGAATTTTTTCATTTACTATCAAAAGTTCATATACTCCTAATCTGCCGTTGTATCCAACGCCTTGGCATTTTGTGCAAAGAGAATTTTCATTTTTCTTTTTTTGTTTTTCTTCAGCAGATAAAGAGCTTGCACATCTAATTGAAGTACCACTTTGCAAACCAAATAGTCTTGATTCATCTTCTGTAACTTCTCTTTTAAGAGAACATTCTTTACATACTCTACGAACTAATTTTTGACTTAAAACTCCTTTTATAAAGCTATTCAATTTATATTTTGGTATATTCATATCTGCTAGCCTCGTTATAGAACTTGATGAACTATTTGCATGCAAGGTTGTAAAAACTAAATGACCAGATTCAGCTGCATCCAAAGAGGCTTCGGCAGTATCGGGATCTCTAGTTTCTCCTACAAGAATTAAATCAGGATCTTGCCTTAATAAAGTTCTGACTAATTTAACGAATGTCTGTCCCTTTGCTCTATTTACTTGTGATTGCAAAATATCGCCTCCCAATTCGTATTCTATTGGATCTTCAGCAGTAACAATTTTCAATTCGCCATTATCTTTTTCTCTCAAAGAAGCTGCCAAAGTTGTTGACTTGCCTGATCCTGTAGGGCCTGAAAAGATAATTAATCCATTCTTTTCATTTATCAACCTTCTAAAGTCTTCTCTAACAGAATCAACATGAATCAAAATATCCAGATTCAATAAAGATGAATCACTATATAAAAATCTGAGAACTATAGATTCACCATACATACCAGAATGAGTAGAGCACCTTAATTCCATTTTGTTACTCTCAAATTTTCTTATTATTTTTCCATCTTGACTTGCTCTTTTTTCTGCAATGTCCATGTTGGCCATATTTTTTAAACATGCGAGTAACTGAATTCCTTGTTCAATTGGCAAAGACATAAATTTTTGCATTACTCCGTCTTTTCTAACGCGTATTTTATAGCTATCTTCTCTAGGCTCTATGTGAATAACAGATACATTTTGTTTCATAGAATGTATTAGAACTGCTCCAGCAGCTTTTTGAATTTTACTTTCCATCATTTCAACACCTAAGTCCTGAATTTCATCTTCTACATCAAGATCAACATCATCATCAAATTCGAAAGTAATCTCTTCATCTGCATAATTTTCAGAGGTATCTTTAACTGCCTCAAGAACAGCATCTTCATCAAATTCTTGTATTTGATCACTACTAATAAATCTCTCTTCAGAAGCTTGATCTAAAATTTCTTGTATTTCTTCTTGAGATCTCTCTACAAATTCACACCTTAGATTTCCCTCACTTTGATTTATCCTTTGTTTTATTGGTTCAGCAATTGTTCCTAAATAGGAGAAATTGGCAATCGCTATTTTCAATATTCCACTTTGCTTTGGTAAGCTGGTCTCTACAAAAAGTGGGACCACCAAGTTATCTCTGCACCACTGAAGAGAAAAATATTTATCAACTAGTTTTCTTACGCTTATAGCATTATATTGTTGAGCCATTGATTGCTTTTATTTATATTATATTTTAAATCAATCTTTTATTTAAGACACGTTAGTCTATGCTTTACAGTCAAAGAGCGACTATTAGTGCAACTAAAACCCTGTAATAAGGAAACCGGTCAACGGTTTTACGTCAACTGATCCACATAGGCTATTCAGTTAGAGTCAAGCCTGAACACTAATAGCGTTTCTGCAAGGGCACCGTGAGTTCGAATTCCACCCACTCCGTTCCTTGAAAAAAAAATTTATAAGCAATATAAGCAGTTTAAAGATATTATTAGAAATTAAAAAAGATTCCTAAAAAATTCATTAGGATTTTCTAAAACAAAAATCTCCTATTAATAGAATCTTTTTATATT
>Ga0163109_10002065_pt1 | contig 15811 bp, 13 predicted proteins | sample CRUFie1St13metaG_FD_108704 | JGI IMG/M metagenome (GOLD analysis project Ga0163109, IMG submission 108704) | Marine microbial communities from the Costa Rica Dome - CRUD Field 142mm St13 metaG | ecosystem: Environmental > Aquatic > Marine > Oceanic > Photic zone | place: Costa Rica: the Eastern... | reverse complement strand
TTTATATTTAATTTTACAAAAACAGATAGTGCCATAAAAGTTTTTAGTTATATTTTGATTGGAATACTTATTTTAAATTTTTCATGGAACTATTTATATGATATTACCGATGGCTATTTAGAAGAAAGATATTTCAATGTTTTAAGTCAAAGTGAAAGTGAAATCTTCACTAACAGATTGGCTATAATTGATCATCAAATTGGAATGTTTAATGATAATATTTTATTAGGAATGGGTGTAGGTTCATCAAAAAATATATTAATTTACTATGATTTAGGATCAGGTGCTGCAACACATACAGAATTTGCGAGATTATTAGCAGAACATGGCATATTAGGATTTTTTAATATTTTAATACTTTTTTTATTACCAATTAACTCATTTTTCAAAACTCAAGATTTCAATAAGAAATTATTTATAATTATTTCTGTAACTTTTTCTTTTCTGACTATGTTCCATAGTGCTTTAAGATTAGCACTTGCTGGCTATATTTATGGTTTATCATTAATTAATTTTCAATTTCATTATAATGAAGAATAAAATATGAACTTTCCTCTTTTAAAAATAATAATGCCAATTTGGTATTATTATCTACCAAATAAAAATGAAAACTTATATTGGACAAATTATAATAATCTAACATCTGAACAAAAAAAACACATCGATTATCCAAATAATTTATATATTGATCAAAATATGATTGAGTTTGATATTATTTTTCAAGCTTTTAATTTGGGTTTCATAAGTCAAAAATTAGAAAAATCTAATTTTACAATTTCATCATTAAATGAAATTCCTCTAAAAGATCAATATACTTTTATAAGAAGAATGCATAAAACAATATGGGTATATTATACATTCATAATAAGAATTTTAACTTTAAATAACTTTTTGACTGAAATTCGCTGCTTTATAAAAACTAGAAAAATAAAAAAAATTAAACTTAAACATCCCTTAAATCATCTTGATTTATATAAAAATTTTAAATCTAGAATATTATTGCAGAATCCAATGCTTAGTATAATCATACCAACTTTAAATAGATATAAATATTTAAAAATATTATTAAATAATCTCGAGCATCAAGATTATCAAAATTTTGAAGTTATAATTATTGATCAAAGCAGACCATTTAAAAAGAAATTTTATGATCAATTTAATCTTGGTATTAATTTAGTTTATCTTAAGCAAAGAGCTTTATGGAAAGCAAGGAATGAAGGTGTAAAAATTTCAAAAGGTGAATTTTTATTATTTTTAGATGACGATTCTGCAATTAAAAAAAATTTTATAAGCGAACATTTAAAATGTATTGATTATTATAAATGTGATATCTCTTCAGGAGTTTCAATTTCAACTGTTGGTGCTCCTATACCTTATAATTATAGTTATTTTAGGTGGTCTGACCAACTAGATACAGGTAATGTTTTAATTAAAAAAAATGTTTTTAGGATATGTGGTTTATTTGATACAAAATTTGATAAGATGAGAATGGGAGATGCTGAATTTGGAGCAAGAGCCTTTATAAATAATTTCACAATAATAAGTAATCCGATTGCTAGTAGATCTCATTTAAAAATAGAAATAGGCGGTTTGCGTGAAATGGGATCTTGGGATGGATTAAGGCCAGTAAATTTTTTTTCACCAAGACCTATACCAAGTGTATTATACTTATTCAAAAAGTATTGGGGTAAAAATGCAACATTACTTTATTTACTAAAAACTATACCAATTTCTGTTGGACCATATAAATTTAAGGGCAGAATAAAAGGTTATTTTATTAGTATTTTTTTATTTAGTTTGTTTTTTCCTGTAATTTTAATTCAAATTGTTATTTCTTGGTACAGATCCAATGAATTATTAAATAGTAAATCCAAAATTAAACATATTGAATGATTTTATATAGTTTAATAATATCAATTATTTATTAATATGATATATGATTTTAGTTATTATTTCGGATACTCAAATAAATAAAGTAAATGATTCTTATCATGTATTAGAAGCTCCTTTGAGAGAAATAGAGTCAATTGCAAAACATTTTAAAAAAATCTATTGGATTGGATATTTTAATGAAAAAAAAATTAAATCAACAAGATTACCATATGAAAAAAATATTTGCTTAGTTCCCCTTAAAAAATCTGGTGGAAAATCTTTTTTAGACAAAATCTATATTTTGTTGCTGCTACCATATTATTTATATAAAATTTATATTAACTTAAATAAAGCTGACGTATTGCATTTAAGAGCTCCCTCACTTCCTGCATTTTTGGGATTAGTATTAAATTTAAAATTCAAAATAAATAAAGGTTGGATTAAATATGCTGGTGACTGGGAAAGCAGTAATGTGCCGAAATTTTACTCGTTCCAAAGATTTTTGTTTAAAAAATACAATAGAATTAAAACCACTATTTTATCAAAAGAATCTTATGAAAACAATTTAATTTACATGCACAACCCTTGTTTTTATAAAAATGATATCAAATTGAGGTTAATAAATAAAACAAATAAGATAAATATTATTTTTGTTGGGTCACTTGATAATAACAAAAGACCAGATTTAATTGTTAAAATATTAAACTCAGTTAAACTTCAACATAAAATAAATGAAATAAACTTTTGTGGAGAAGGGCCTCTTAAAGAAAAAATGACTATTTTGAGTGCTAAAAGTAAATACAAAATTAATATTCATGGATCTTGTTCTAGAGAAAAAATAAATAAATTATACGAGTTTTCACATGTTTTAATTCTGTTGTCTAAATCTGAAGGTTTTCCAAAAGTTATTGCAGAGGGAGCATTGTTTGGTTGTATCCCAATTGTGACAAATTTAAATGGAATTTCTAATGTAATAGTTAATAAAGAAAATGGTTATTTATTAGATCAAAATGATCTTAAGAATGAATTAATTCAATCATTAATGGAAATAACAAATAATAAAATGATATATGAAAAAATGTCGGCAAATATAAGGAAAATACTACCTTTATTTACTTATGAGAAATTTGAAAATAACATCATTAAAACTTTTTTAAAATGAAAAAAAGTAAAGTCGTTCATATTATTAGTAGTCTTGATGTGGGAGGAGCTGAAAGAGTTTTTATAGATATTTGTAACTTGCTTAATGAAAAAGGTCACGATGTTACTGCACTTTTAATTAGGCAGAAAGGAGAACTTTTTAATTATCTATCTAATGGAGTAAAAAAAATAAATTTAGATAGAAAATTTAAGTTTGACATATTAGCTTTTAAAAATTTGTACAATTTACTTGACGAATTTGATATTATACATGTGCACACAAGATATACGTTTTACTTTGTTAGTGCTGTTATGGCATTGAAGAAAAATAAAAATTATAAATTAATCTTTCATGATCATTATGGTAAAATAGAAGTTGATACGAAAGTACCATTTTTTTTAAAAATATTGAATAAAAACTTTTTTTATGTTGGCGTATCAAAAGAATTATATAATTGGGCAATAAACAATGTTAGAATTAAAAGTTCTAAGGTATTTCTATTAGAAAATATACGTGTTTTTAAAAAAAACAGCTTCCAAAATACTATAAAAACAACTTCAAAAGAATTTAGATATGTAATAGTATCAAATTTACATCCAATCAAAAATATAGAATTTGCTATTGATATTTTTGAAAAATTACTTAATAAACAGAATGCTTCCTTAACTATAATTGGAAAAATAAATGATATCAATTATTATGAATATTTGAAAAAAATAATTATAAAAAAAAATATTGATAATTTTGTAAAATTTTTACATAATGAAAATAATGTTTTATCAATTTTAAATAATTTTAATTTTGGGTTATTTACATCAAAGTCTGAATCAGGTCCATTAGTTTTAATAGAATATTTAAGCCAAAATATTCCGTTTTTAAGTTATGAAACCGGAAATGTTGCAAAAAAAATAAAAACTGATAATCCCGATTTAATTATTGATAATTTTGATTTAAATAAATGGGAAAAAAGAATTTTTAAAATTATTGATTTAAATGAAAAAGAATTAAACTTAGATTTTATTTTTCAAAAACATTTTTCAATAGATAAGTATTATAACGATATTGTCAATATATATACAAAAATTACTAACTATTAATTATTATATGAAATTATTAATAGGATATATTTTTTAAGTTATTTTAAACATATGAATTATGAAGATTATATTTACTGTAGGTACTAGACCAAATTTTGTAAAAATTTCTCCTTTAATATCAGTATTTAATAATTTAGGTACTGAAAATATACTTTTGCATACTGGACAACATTACGATCAAAGCATGAATAAAGTTTTTTTTGATCAATTAAAATTGCCTAAGCCAGATTTTTTTATACATTCAAAACATAAGACTAGTTTAGAGCAAATTGCTAATATAATGGTTGAATTTGAAAATGTATGCCATAAATTGAAACCAGACCTTATTATAATCCCTGGTGACGTTAATTCGTCTTTAGCTTGCGCATTAACAGCAAATAAATTAAATATCCCAATAGCGCATATAGAATCTGGACTAAGATCATTTGATTTAGATATGCAAGAAGAAATTAATAGAATCATCATAGATAGATTATCGGATTATTTGTTCATCACTGAATCAAGTGCTAATAAAAATTTATTAAACGAAGGTATAAAAAAAGAAAAAATATTTTTTGTAGGGAATTGTATGATTGATTGTTTAGTTAATAATAAAAAGCAAATAACAAAAATTAATCAATTAGATAAACTTAATTTGAAAAGAAATAAATATGTTATTGTAACTATTCACAGACCCCAAAATGTTGATAGCCATAGTAAATTGATTGAATTTTTACATTTATTTGAAAAAATCAGTAAGTTAATTAAAATTGTGTTTGTGGTGCACCCAAGAACAAAAAAAGAAATTTCAAAATTAAATTTTAACTTTAATTCTAATTGTTTAATATTAGACCCATTGCCATATTTTGAATTTTTATCCTTGTTATATCATTCCTTTTTAGTCTTGACAGATAGTGGAGGAATTCAAGAAGAAACTACATTTCTAGGAAAGACATGTTTAACAATGAGACAAAATACAGAAAGACCTGTAACTATTGACATCGGAACAAATGAACTAGTTGGTACTAATACAAAAATAATTTTTAAAAAGTTTATAAAATACTTTAATGGAAATTTAAAATTAGGTTTAATTCCACCTAAATGGGATGGTGAGTCCTCATTGAGGATTTCAAAAATTATTTCAAAAAGATTTAAAAAGATATAATGATTTTATATATAGGAAATTTTTTAAGTAAACATGGAAAAACTCCAACACATGCTGAAAATTTAATAATTGAATTATTAAAGTTTTTAGATGTTAAATTTGCATCATCATATAAAAATAAGGTGTTGAGAATTTTTGATATGTGGGCTTTAATAATCAAAAATAGAAAAAGTAAAATATTAATTATTGACACATATAGTACGAGCGCATTTTATTTTGCTTATACAGCATCAAAGTTAGCTATATTTTTTAAAATCAAATATGTTCCAATTTTACACGGTGGAGATTTAATTAATAAATACAAACAAAACCCAAAACTTCTAAAAGATTTTTTAGAAAAATCTCATTATGTAATTTCACCATCACTTTTTTTGAAATCTTTTTTTAAATCTAAAATTAATTCAAAATTTGTTGTTATCCCTAATTTTGTTAATATTTCAGATTATAAAAAATATGAGAATCAATATAACAAATTTGAAAGTAAAATTAGATTATTGTGGGTCCGTTCTCTTCACAGTATTTATAACCCCCTAATGGCAGTTAAATTATTAAACAGTTTACTTGAACTTAATTTTAATGTAAAATTATGCATGATTGGACCTGATAAAGATGGTTCTAAAGATGATATATTAAAGCTTATAAAAAAATTTGATATAATGGATAAAGTTGAACTTACTGGTAAATTATCTAAAAAACAATGGATGAAAAAATCTTTAAACTACAACTATTTCATAAATACAACAAATTTTGATAATATGCCAGTTAGTGTAATAGAAGCTATGGCATTGGGATTGCCAGTCATATCAACGAACGTAGGTGGCTTACCATATCTAATTGAAAATAATAAAAATGGTTTTTTAGTAAAACCAAATGATTATGTAGATATGGCTGAAAAAATTATTCAATTATATAATGATAAAGAAAAATATAATGAAATCATTCAAGAAGCTCATAAATCAATTAAGGATTTCAATAAAGATACTGTAATACAAAAATGGATCAAGATATTAAAAAAAGATTTATAAGAAAAACAGATTTAAGTAGGTTTATTTGTTAAGAAAATTAATATATAAATTTGGTATTTTTATGATTAACAAAAAAATTTTTAATCATTATTCTAGACTTAAAAAATCGGAGTTTTTATCTCTAAATAAATTAGAAAAAAAACAAATTGTATTAGCCAAAACACTTATAGAATTTGCTTATAAAAATAGCATATTCTATAAAAGCTATTTTAAAAAAAATAATTTTCATCCAAATGACTTTACTTCATTAAAAGATTTAAAAAAAATACCTATTTTAGAAAAAAAACATTTAATTGAATTTAATAAATCTATTCATACAGGTATGGATAAAAAAAAATTAATATTCTCAGAGACTTCAGGTAGTACTGGAGAGTCTTTAGGTTTTTATAGGACTAAAGAATGGGATGCTGCTACTAGATCAGCAATTTTTAGAGGATATTCATGGCATGGTATAAAACCTTGGGATCGAAATGGTTATTTTTGGGGATATAATATTTCAAAACCTTTCAAAGTTAAATTTTTAGACTTCTTTTTGAATAGATTTAGAGTATTTTCTTATAAAAAAAATGAAATTAAAAAGTTTATAAAAAAGTTAGAGTCATCAGTTTTCATAGAGGGCTATTCTTCAATGATTTATGAAGTTGCTAAAATAATAAATAGAAAAAAAAATAAAATTAATTATGATTTAAAAATGGTTAAAGGTACATCTGAAAAAATTTTTGATTCTTATCAACCTGAAATAAAAAAAGCATTTGGTAGAAAAATGATTAGCGAATACGGAGCTGCTGAAACTGGAATTATTGCTTTTGAATGTAGCAATGAGAAGATGCACATAGTAATGGAAAATGTTATTGTAGAAGAAGAAAAAAATGAAATCTTAGTAACTAATTTATGGTCAAAATCGTTCCCAATAATTAGGTACAGACTGGGTGACTATGTTAAATTATCTAGTCAATACAATTGTAAATGCGGGATGAAACACAAAATCATCGAAGAAGTAATTGGCAGAATTGGACAATTAATCATCGGAAAAAAAATACAATATCCAAGTTTAGTTTTGTATTATATTTTTAAGAATTTAGCAATTGATAAAAATCTTGAGTATAAATATCAAGGTTTTCAAAATAAAGTAGGAGAAATTATTTTTTTTATTGAACAAAGAATTTCTGAAAGTGAAAAAAAGATTATTGTTAAAGAATCAAGAAAGTATTTTAACAATGATATGGATGTAATTATTAAACAAAATAAAAGTCCGAGAAAATATGAAGGTAAGTTAAAAGACTTTATTTCTTTACTTTAAAAACTATTAATTAAAATTTTTTAAAATTATTTTTTTAAAGTAATAATTTAAGAAAGTTATTTTTTAAAACAAATCCCATATAATTTTAATTTTGAAAATCGTATATATATATCAATATTTTGGAACTTCCAATAGCAAATGGAGTACTCGAGTTTATGAAATGGCTAAAAATTGGATTAAAGAAGGTGCTGAAGTAACAGTAATTACAAGCCCATATGAAAAATCGAATATTACATCTAAAAAAATTATTAGAATGGATAGAATTGATGGTATTAACCTAATAATTATAAACTTTAGGGATTCAAATAGATTCTCTATTTTAAAAAGAATGTTGAATGCAATATTTTTTTCCATTTTTGCTTGTTATTATATAATTAAATTAAAATATGATATTTGCATTGCTAGCTCAGGTCCCATCACAGTTGGAATTCCAATGCTTTTTTCTAAATTTTTTAAAAAAAAGAAAACTGTATTCGAAGTTCGCGATTTATGGCCTGATGGTTTATTTGAATTAAAAAATGTTAAAAATAAATTAGTAATTTTTATTGGTTTATTTTTTGAAAAAACTATTTATGATAATAGTGATTTAATTGTTGCTGCCTCAGAGGGAATGTCAGAGCAAATTAGAAAAAAAACAAATAAGAAGATTGTTATAGTACCAAATGCTTCAGATAATAAACTTTTTGATTCATTTAATATTTATAATTCCACAAAACCTTATTTTATTTATGCTGGTTCATTAGGATTTATGGATGATTTAGACTACCTATTTGATGCGATTGATTCTATTGATTTAAAATATAGACAAAAATTTGATGTTTTAATTTTTGGTGATGGAGTAGATTTGGATCGTTTGCAAAATATATCTAGAAAGAAAAAATATAATATAATTTTTAAGGGTTTAGTAAGTAAAAATATACTAATACCATATTTAAAAGGAGCATTGGCATCGTTTGTGCTGTTTAAAAATTATCAAATTTTAGGTACCTCAAGTCCAAACAAGATGTTTGATTCATTTGCAGCTGGAATTTCTATAATTCATAACACTGAAGGATGGATAAAAACATTAATTAATAAAGAAAATTGTGGATTTAATGTTGATCCTAAATGTCCTAATGATTTATCTGAATTAATTGTTAAAATATTAAATCAGAAAATTGAATTAGATAAAATAAACTACAATGCTAAAAAAATTGCTAATAAACTATTTAATAGAAAAAAAATATCTAATTTTTTTTTAAATGAACTTAAAAAAATATAAATTATTATGAATATTTTATTAACAGGAGCTTATGGATTTTTAGGAAAAATTATTGTTAAGGAATTAGAGAAAAATTACAATGTTACTAAATTAGGTTTGAATCCAAAAAATGATATAATATTTAATCTAACTAATGATAAAATAAAATTGAATGGAAACTATGACATTGTTGTTCACGCTGCTGGTAAAGCTCATTCTATAATTAACTCAAAAAAAGAAAAAAAGCTTATTAAAAAAATAAATTATTATGGAACAAAAAATTTATTAAATAATTTAAAAAACAAAAAAATTAAATCATTTATTTTTATTAGTACTGTTTCAGTCTATGGAATTGAACAAGGTAATTTAATAAATGAAAAATACTCACTAAATGGTACTTCATCATATGCAAGTAGTAAAATATTAGCTGAAAGAGAAGTTATGAAATGGGGAACGGAAGAGGGTGTAAATTGTACAATCTTAAGGTTACCATTAGTTTTTGGCTCAAACCCATCTGGTAATTTAAAGTTAATGATTGATGGAATAAGAACTGGAATGTATTTTAGACTAGGTCGTGCTGAAAATAAAAGAAGTGTAGTTTTAGGTGAGGATATAGCAACGTTTATACCAACCTTAATAAATAAAAGCGGTATTTATAATCTCACTGATGGTTACAATCCATCTGTTAAAGAAATAGAAAACTGCATATCAAAAAAGATGAATAAAAAAGTAAAAAAAATACCTCAAATTTTGATTAATTTGTTTAGCCGTATTCTGTTATTAATACCACTAGATTTTGTATTAAAAATTAAATTTAAAAAATTAACTTCTAATTTAACTTTTGATGATAAAAAAGCTGTAAAACATTTAAATTGGAAACCCCGAAAAGTTATAAGGCATTTTAATTTTTAATGGATTATTTAATAATTTTTCTAATATCTCTTTTATCTTTAAAAATTTATTTTTTTGTGGCGAAAAAATATGAAATTATTGATAAACCAAATTTTAGAACCATGCATCAAGGTGAAATAGTTAGAGGTGGGGGTATAATATTTTTAATAATTTCAATTTGTTATTACTTTTATCAATTTCACTATCACTATTTTTTTGTTGGTTTATTTTTAATTGGATTTATCAGTATGATAGATGATATAAAAAATGTTAAAAAAAGATATAGATTAATTTTTCAATTTTTATCTTCAGTTTTAATAATAATTGAATTGGATATATCAAATTTTGGCTTGATAGTTTTATCCTTTATATTAATTTTACTTATATTGTGGATAAACATCTTCAATTTTATGGATGGTATAAATGGATTGACAGGTTTATATTCATTAGTATTATTAACAACGCTGCAATATTTGAATTACCATAATACATTTGTTGATAAGATTTTAATTAATTATTTGTTAATATCAATAATTATTTTTTTGTTTTATAACTTCAGATATAAAGCAAAAATATTTTGTGGTGATGTTGGATCAATTACTCTAGGTTTTTTTGTAATTTATTTTTTATTTAAACTAATCATTCAATCTAATGATTACTCCTATTTAATTTTCATATCTGTTTATTTAATTGATGGAATTATGACTCTAGTCGAGCGTTTTTTTAATAGAGAAAATATTTTTCTTGCCCATAAAAAACATCTCTATCAGATCTTAGTAACAAAATATCAAATTGAACATATATATGTATCTTTTTTATATAGTTTTGTTCAACTAGCAATAAATTTTATTTGGATTTATTTTGATTTATTCAATTTAAATAATACCATTTTAGTTGTATTTTTTAACATAGTATCAGTTATTTTTTACATGCAATTCAAAAAGACTCTTTTGAAAAAATAGGTTATTAAATGAAAAATTTTCTTAATTTCTCAATCAAATTATCTTCACTGAACAGATTAACTAAACAATTAATATTGATAAGTTGCGATTTATTTTTTTTATATATGTCAATATATGTATCATATTGTCTCAAAATAGGAGAAGTTTTCATTGCAAATTATATTTTTTTTGACTTTTGGATACTAATTTTGCCATTAATTACTATACCAATCTTCATCAAACTTGGATTGTATAGAGCTGTACTAAAATATATTGGAAAAAATACAATTATTGCAGTAGTTAAATCGATTACACTATCATCAATATTTATTGGATTCGCAATGGGATTTTTTAGAGAGCAGTCTTTGTCACGATCAGTTTTAGTGATTTTTTGGTTTATTTCAATTTTATCTACCATTGGCACAAGAGTTTTTGCACACTGGTTCATTTATGATATTAATAGAAAATTTCAAAACTTAATACCAATATTAATTTATGGTGCTGGAGCTGCTGGTTCCACAATTGCAAATAATATCCTGAAAAGTGGAAAGTTTAAACTTGAAGGGTTCGTTGATGATGATAGAAGAAAAGAAAAAATGATTATAAATTCAACTAAAGTTTTTTCTTCAAGAAATATATCTAAACTAATTCAAACTAGGGGAATAAAATTAATATTATTGGCTATACCGTCTCTAAATACAAAAGATAGATATGTTATTATTAAAAGATTATCAAATTTGCCAGTTAATGTTATGGAATTGCCAAGTATTGAGAAAATTATTGATGGAAAAATAACATTTAATGACTTTAAAAAAATAAAAGTTGAAGATATTTTAGGTAGAGAATTTATTAAGCCTAAAGTTGAGCTTTTAAACAAAAATATTAAAAATAAAAATGTTTTAGTTACTGGCGCAGGAGGTTCAATAGGTTCTGAGTTGTGTAGACAGATTATAAAGTTAAAACCTAATAAAATTTTCTTGGTTGATAATTCTGAATTTAATTTGTACAAAATTTATCAAGAAATTAAAAAAGAAAAATTAGAGACAGTACCAATTTTATGTTCCTTGCAAAATAATTATGAAGTTAAAAATATTTTTGCAAAATATGATTTGGATACAATTTATCATGCAGCTGCATATAAACATGTTCATTTAGTTGAAGTTAATCCCTCAACTGCTATAAATAATAATATTATTGGTACATATAATATTGCATTTGCTGCTTTCAAAAATAATATTAATAATTTTGTTTTAATTAGTACAGATAAAGCTGTTAGGCCAATTAATATTATGGGAGCAACTAAAAGATTCGCAGAAAATCTAATAAAATCAATAAATAGTCTTAAAGAAAATAGCACAACTTTTACAATTGTAAGGTTTGGTAATGTTTTGGATTCTGCAGGATCAGTAGTGCCTCTTTTTAGGAAGCAAATAAATCAAGGTGGTCCCGTTACTGTTACACACAAAAATGTATGTAGATATTTTATGTCAATTCCAGAAGCTGTGCAATTAGTTATACAATCCGGTGCATTGTCTAAAGGTGGAGATATATTTATTCTCGATATGGGAAAACCAGTTAATATACTTGATCTTGCTGAGAAAATGATAAGATTAAGTGGTTTAAAACCTTACTATGGTGAATCTAGTAATGGAGATATTGAAATTCAATTCATAGGCTTGAGCCCAGGTGAAAAACTTAATGAAGAGCTTAATTTTGATTACAATTTAATTTTGACTGAGCATCCAAGAATAATGAAAGTTGAAGAGGATATCTTAGATTGGAGAATTATAGAAAATGCTGTTCAAGATTTTAAAACAGGACTAAAAACTAATAATAATTTAATATCGATTTTAAAAAAATATATTAAAGATTTTAAATATGAATGAAAAAGTGCATATTTTAATTCTAATAAAACTATTTTTTTTTAATATAATTTATTGTGGTAATAATTTTAATAACATCTTTATCAACCAACAATCATTTATAATTAAATATATAAATTGGAATCAAGATTTTTTAAACAAAAGAAGTTTTGTTTACCCTTTGCACAGTTTAGAAATTGATGATGAAGTTTTTAATGAATATTTTATCAATAATTTATCGTCAAAATACATAAAGCTTAGTTTTCAGCCTAAAATTGAATCAAATGTTTTTAATAGGACAAAGTTCATTATTGATAATATTTTAATTTTTAAATTAAATGATAATTTAATATGGCAAAATAATTTTGAATTTGATAGTGATGGTTTTGATGATAATAATTATTCGGGAAGATTGAGAAAAACTTCTGGAAAGTGGACTGCATATGCACAACATTCTTCTTTTACTAAATTCTATAAAAATAGTCACTTATTAGTGGGCAAAGTAAATATTAGCTTTCTAGGTCAGGCAGAGAGTTTATTCCTTAATTCATACCATCCACCAGTTCCAACGATTTGGTGGCATTTAAAAAATGAAAAAATTATTTTAGACCAAGCTATATTATTTTTAGATAAAATAGAACACGATTATACTAGAAATTTGATTTTTCATAGATATGCATTAAAGTTAAATAATTTTGAATTAGGCTTTACAGAGTCACTAATCGTATCTTATAAAAATTTCAGTCAAACCAATATAAATTATTTTCTTCCAGCTGCAGTTTTTTTTGAAGCTGAAGTTAATGGTTCAAGTAACGCAAATTTATTTTGGATTTTTGATGGAAAATATTTTAATGAAAAATATTTATTTTACTATGAGTTATTAGTAGATGATATTTCAATTGATCGTTTGTCACCCAATAAAATTGGATTAAATATTTCAATTCTTATTAAACATAATAAATTTAAAAGTAGATTACAATATACAAGATTAAATCGATGGGTTGGTAATTATGCAGATGAAAATTTAAGATTGATATCAAATGATATTTATTTAGGAAATCAAATTGGCCCCGATGCTCATAAAATTGAGTATTCTGCTTTCAAAATGATTGAAAATTTTTCTTTTCTATTAAAATTTGGAATTTTGGAGAAAGGTCAAGGCAATATTGAAGAATGGCCTGATGGCGTAGAAGCAGGTCAAAATTTTGGTTGGTCGAAAGAAAGATTTCCTAGTGGAGCTATAAAAAAAGAGAAATTTGTCAAAATGGAATTTGATTATTTCTTTAAAAATAACAAAATAGCTGTTGAATATTTAACTAGTAATAGGAAAAAGCCAAGTTATAAAATAGGAGTAATGACTTACCTATAAATTATAATTAATTAATAAACCAATACCTATTAAATCTGATGTTTCTCCTTCAATTCCACCTGGGGTAGCTAGGATTTCTTGTGCTCTAAATCTAATCTTATAATCAATTGGACCAGTTTCAATTGGCAATGTGTAAGAAGCATCTACCATAACAGCTAGTCCCGATTTTGAAACTTGGGTTCCCAAAGGAGCAACATCAATAGTGGTACTGGCAGCTTGCGCTGGGCTGTATGAAACAGAAAGAACAGCATCTAAAAAAAGAATTTTAGTTTTCGCATTACCAGCAATATTCATTACTGTGTAGGGTAATTCTTTCTTGTTTGGAAATTCTGAATTTAAGTCAGCAGGCATTGAAGAATAAGAGAATTCTCCACCAAAAATAATTTCAAATGGACCAAAATATAAACCATATGGTGAGGTTATGTTTAATCCAATGTTAAAACCACTTGTGTATCTAACTTTAATATTTTGACCAAAAGGCATCATTGTACCTAAAGATATCCCTACACCAAATGCTCTTGGCTCTCCCTCTTCAAAACCTTCATCTTCTTGAAGTTCAAACTCTTCAAGCAAAGAATCGAAGTCATCATCTTCTAAATCAAATTCATCAATACCTTCTAAATCAAATTCATCTTCATCAAATTCAAAATCGTCATCATCAAATTCAAAATCGTCATCATCTTGAGCAATTGTAAAGCACAATAAAGAAAAAAACAAAATTGACGCATAATTAACTAATTTCATAAAAATCCTATTATTAATTGATAATTCTTTCATATAATATGTTATACCTTATATTAAGTTATATATTAAAAAAGCAATTACATACTTAACAAGATCTAATTTATTAAATGAATATTAAAATATTACTTGGGGGAGATTCGTCTGAGAGAGATGTTTCAATTAAATCAGGTGAAGCAGTGTATGAAGCAATTAAAGATCAATATACCGTTGATCTTATTTTTTTGGATGAAGATTATAATTTTTTAAAAAGTAGATTAAAAAAAAATGATATAGTTTTTAATGCCCTTCATGGCGGATATGGAGAGGATGGAACATTGCAATCTTATTTAGACGGTTTAAATATTCATTACACAGGATCAAACGCAGATTCTTGCAAAATAGCAATATCAAAACATAAAACTAAATTAATTGCAAAAAATAATAATATTAAAACTCCTGAATGGATACTCGTCGATTCAAATACAAATTTTGAAAAAAGTATTGATTTCGAACCGAAATATGTTGTCAAGGCAGATGATCAAGGTTCAACGCTTGGTTTATATATTGTTGATACATTAAAAGAAGCAAAAATAGAATATAAACAAGCAAAAAAAATATCAAAACGTGTAATTGTAGAGAAATATATTCCTGGCAGAGAGATTACTGTTGGAATTCTTAATGGAGAAGCGTTGCCAATTGTAGAAATAATTCCTTGTAATGATTTTTATGATTATCAGGCTAAATATACAGATCACAGAACTAAATATATATGTCCTGCCAATATAAATATTGAATTAGAAAAAAAAATAAAAAATGATGCAATGAAAATTTTTAATTTATTGAAATGTAAAGATTATGCGAGGGTAGACTTTAGATTAGATTCCAATATTAGTTATTTTCTTGAAATCAATACCCATCCAGGTTTTACAAGCACAAGTTTGTTTCCAATGGCAGCTAGGCAAAGAGGTATAAGTTTTAGTCAGTTAATAAAAAAAATAATAAAAATTTAAAAAAAAAGTTTTTCTTTATTGTGATAAATAAAAAATATTAATATATTGTTAGGCTATAGATTTGGCTAAATATAGTTTCTGCCATTGTAGCTCAGTTGGCCAGAGCAGCTGATTTGTAATCAGCGGGTCGGGGGTTCGAATCCCTCCAATGGCTCTGTTTTTTAATATAAATGATGTAGGGGTCGGTGGCCGAGTG
>Ga0163109_10002064_pt1 | contig 15813 bp, 5 predicted proteins | sample CRUFie1St13metaG_FD_108704 | JGI IMG/M metagenome (GOLD analysis project Ga0163109, IMG submission 108704) | Marine microbial communities from the Costa Rica Dome - CRUD Field 142mm St13 metaG | ecosystem: Environmental > Aquatic > Marine > Oceanic > Photic zone | place: Costa Rica: the Eastern... | reverse complement strand
GCATTGTTAGCAATAATGTTTTCAAACAACAATAGTCCTTGTGATTGAAGGTCTATCATTGGAGATGAATGTCTTGAATCTGATGATAATAAATGTCTTACCTTAAGTGATTTGTTACCTGAGTTATTAATAATTTCATTACTCTTACTCATAAGTTTCATATCAACTGGTGGATAGTTTCTATCATTAGACTTAATTCTAACTAGTGATGTGTTACCTGCAGAATTGACAGCCTTACCTTGTATCTGAGTTGATATAGTTGTACCGTCTGGTACTGAGTTATAGAACCTTGGTTCATGGTAACTAATATTTGTATCTTCTACAGATGATATTGTACATGTTGCTCCACTTGTTGATCCTATAATAGTATTTGATTGTGAGAAAACAAATCCAGCTGCATTAGCTGTACTATCATTCAATAACAATGTTCTTGTTACTGGATCTATTTGTTCAAATATAGCTGTTGGTGTGTGTAATACTTTACCACCAGATCCTGATTCAGTTATGTCTGGTGCACCTCTAAGTGTAATAGATGTATCACTAGCTACAGTAGATACTTCAACTACATCGAAATCTGAGTTTGCATTTTTCAGAGCTATCTTAGAACCTGTACCTAAACCTGATTCAGAAGTAAATGATGTTCCTGTTCCTGTTATAGTATTGCTTCCTGCAGCAAATGTAACAGTACCAGTTAATGTTCCATCTGAGTTCATTATAATTTCTTCACCAGGAGTAAATGTACCATTGATATCATCTACTGTTTCTATAAATTCTATATCTTCATTTACTAAATCTACTGAAGATTTTGTTCCATCAAAGTATGCTGCTCTTACTACAAACTTAGCATCTTCGTCTACATATTCTGTCCATGTTCTGTTATTTGTTGATAAGAACATTGTACCTGAACCCCAGTCTTGGTTTACTGGAATCTGATTTGATATATCTTTCTGACCAGCTTTTGCTGTCCAAACTTTATAGTCTGGTGAATTACCTTCAGGCAGAATAACAAAACAATATTCTTTACTTGTATCTACTGGTACTGGTGCTTTAAAATTAATTGTTGTTGCTGTTGCAGCAGTGTTTGAAACATTAACCTGTGATGACTTTAATCTTACTCTACTAAATGGTAATACTTTAGGTCCTGGTGCACCATTGATTGTTTCTCTAATTTCTACTACTGTTCCTAATCTTGGATCCTTTGCACTAAAGAATAAATCCATACTTGTTAAATATCCAATCTTACTACCTCTAAACATATTAGGTTGTAATAAGAATGTATGTGCTAATGGATCTCCACTTCTTCCACATAGACCACCATTGATCTCATTTCTTTCTAATGATAAATTCATACCACCGCCTCTACGCCATGGTCTTGCATCCCAAGTATCGACACATGGGAAATCATTTATTGGTCTTGGTGGAGTTACCGGATCTGTGTCTGCTGGTGGTACAGCAATTGTAATTGGCTCTTCACCTACTCTTACATCATCATCGACAGTAATTACTTCTGTTTCTGTATTAGCATCAGGACCAACAACTTCTCCAACTGCTACGTTTGTCGTAACTTCTGTATTGCTTACTGATACTGTGTTAAATATTCTTGATGATTGTGCTGAACTTATTAATGGTGCTCTTGTACTTGTTGTAACATCTGCTTTTTCTATTGAGAAGTTATAAGCATTAAATCTAGCTGATGCAGATGATACTGTATCTTTTACTTGACTTAAATTTGCAATATCAGTAATTACAAATTTTCTTTCACCAACAAAGAACTTATTAGCTGGTATTCTAAAGATACCTGCTATACCGCCAGTTGAGTTAGCTGTTAGAGTAGAGTTAAATGCTCCACTTCTTCTCACCATTGCTTTAGCTCTAGTTGATACTAACTTCTCTAATTCGTCAGTGCTATCAAAAACATTTGTAATTGTTGCTGGTGCAACCTGAGCATTCATTTTTACTTCATCAAAGAATATGTTATGATCTAGTCCTGGTCTTAATCCAAGAGCAACGAATCTAATATCCATACCTGGTATATAAGGTTGGAAAGATAAGTCAGTTACAAACTCACCTACTTTCTTAGTAATAGTTCTTGCTGATCCAGTTAGTTGAGTTGTTGTTCTTCTAACTTGTTGTTGTGTTACAGTTTCAAATGTATCTGTTCTTGTACCATCTGATGTGTCTGAATCTACTAATCTTGTTTCTGTGGATTCTGAAACAACTTCATCACTTGGTTGTTGTGAAGGTAATATTTTGTTAAGTTCTTCTATAAGAGCTAATGTACCACTTGCTACATCAATATCAATTTGCATAGCATTCTCTGGTGCTTTCTTAACATCAGTTCCAGAGAAGTAATCTGGGAATAATTGTACTGTACCATTATATTGCCAGAATGCAGAAGTACATCTTCTGTCTTGTGTAGCCTTAGGTTGGCTAATTACATTTCTATCTTTCATTGAAGTGTATACAGCATCACCTACTCGTGATATGTTTGTACCAGTTTCAAATTTAAGACCTATATTGTATTGTTCAAATCTTGCTGTTAGCAATTGTCTTGCTTTATCAAATCCTGCTTTAAATTCATCATTAAGTGGATTACCTAATGTTAAAGATGCAAAGTTGTCTACTAAGAATCCATTCTTAAATCTGTTTGTTAATGGATCTGTTCTTCCAGGCAATACACTATCACTTGTTTGCTTTTCTAATAAATTTAGTGATGTGTAATATTCTAAATTCTGTACTCTATTGTCAATACTCTTAATATCTGACATAGTGTATCTTTTTAATTGTGTTGTTCTTATTTTAGCTGCTAAGTCTGGTCTCTTATAATATCTTCCAGATGCTGCATCTAAAGATGGATATACTGGAACGTCTACTGTACCAAGCTGCATTGCATCTGCAGGCTTAGCTGGTAATTGAGGATTCTGAGATGGAATACCTTTTACAATATGTAACTGACCTCCCTCGACTACTATTCTATCTTTTCTTGGAAGATAATGAGTTACGTCTCCTATCCATGATGAATTAACAGTTGTTACTTTACTGTTTTGGTTTATTAATTCAGTACTTGATGGGTCTACTGTATGATTGCCAGATGCAATTGTTACTCCACTATTTGCAGTTGCTTCTACTCTTGGTCTTACATCAATACTATCTCTTAATTTATATTCTCTTCCTGTTGTTGGAGAAACATATACTGGTATTTGTTGTGTAGTTATAGTTGATGTTGAAGGTGTTGTATCATTAATAACAGAGTTGTATGATTGATAAGTGAAGAATCCTTGGTCTGTAGATGTAAAGTTTCTAAATTGTACTACTAAATTTTGTCCTGCAGATAAACTGAATCCACTATTAGGTTTAATTCTTAACTTAGATAATCCATATCGTGCATCATGTTGACCATCTAGTATTTCAAACTTACTTGTAATATCAGTTGCAAAATCACCAGATCCCATTGCATAAGATGTACTGTTTCCACCTGCTGCAGATGAATATACTTTTAATAATTCAAAAGCATCTGGAACACCTAAGTTCCAAGGACCTGTTAATTTACCACCATTGTCTGTAGTATTGATTGCTATTTCTGAAACATCAATAGCTTTATCTACAGATGCTGCTGTCGGATCTTTAATATCATGTATTAAGTTAAATGTAAATGTACTTGGTATTGTTCTGCCAAGTCTAATTGTTATTTTTTGACCACTGGATGTTATTTCTGCATTTGCATTATCATTATCACCTAAAGTAATAATTTTATTTCTTACATAAGCTATACCAACATTTGATGATGAAGATGATCCAGTTACTGCTTTATCAACTGAGAATGCAGTAGAGTTAACTATCTTAGTAACAGTCCTAACAAAAGCTGTTCCATTGTTAATTTTAACTGTATCACCAATATTTAATGTTGCAGTAGCACAAGTTGATATTAAGTTAGATGCTGCTGTAGTAGCTGATGAAGTAATATTAGCAAGATCAACACTTGTTTTAGGAACAATAATTAATCTTCTTTCTTGTGTATCTGATAAGAAACTATCTGCACCAGTTCCAAATCCAAAGTTTAGATCATCACCTAAAGTTATTGATCCAGAACCATTAGCATTCATAGTTGTATCTGCTGAAACTGCTCTATAAACATATGATGCTGTTGAGTCAACCTGTTTTACACCTGTTGCACCAATAGGCCAAATCATTATATTCTTATCTCTTTCTTTTACTTTAGCTTCTATAACATTTGCTAAACCTTGGTAATTACCATTCGTTTCAGCTCCTGCAACACTATAATCAGTAGATTTATAATGAGCTACTGCTGCTACATGCTTGTTAAAAGATTTACCAGGATTCATTTTAATATTAAACAAATATAAATGATATTCTGATTCAGGTAAACTACTTAATGAATCAATTGACTCTAATGATTTTACTCTAGCTCTACCAACAACATTAGATGCAACTGAATTGTGTGTTGCTGTAGTATTATTAATAGACATACCATTAACATCTACTGCTGTGTTAGCAATAGAACCATCTAATAAAACAACCATGTCATTTGTTTCAAAACCAAACTTACCTTGAAGTTCGTTTACTCTTACATAAGCTCCATAGTTTAAAGATACTTCTTGACTTGGAATTACTACTGATGTATTTGCTCTTTGTAGTGGAACCCTTGTTGCACTATTAAGTTCAAATCTTTGTCCTTTAACATAACCAATACCTGCTCCAACTAAAGCTGATAAATGACCAGTATTACCTACTTTGTTTTCTGTTGTGATTGAAAAAGGCTCGACAACATAGTCTCCACTTTCTTCATATGTTCTTTTTGCAAGTTCTTCTCCAAGTGAATTTAAAACTGGACCTGCTTGCATCTGAATAGGATTACCAAACTGGAATTCAACAAACTTTAAGAAGTTGTTTGATGATTCTGCATTAGCTTTAGTGTTTACAACAAGTGTTGGTGTAAGTTTTAATCTATCAGCTCCTGGTGCATTTTCATTAGCAAATCCTGATGCATTATCTAATAATGTTGTATCTATACTATTGTTTACAATAGACTCTACTGTTTGGACTCCGACGACTTTCTCATTAGGTCTATTTGAATATTTCGATACTATAATATCTTGTTCAGCAAATCTTTGGAAGTTTCCTTTTTGAAAGATGACGCCATCTGTAACTTTCATTTGGAAAGATTTACCAATTACATTAAATTCTGTGTTTGTTGAAGCAGCATTGATATTAGCATTAGCAACAGTTACATTACCTGTTGGTTTAAGGTTTACTTTTAAAACAGCAGTTGCACCACTGGCTGCAGCTGTAACAGTCGCTGTTGGTAAGTCATCTATAGAAAAGTTTGCACCATTAGATGTTACATTGATATGGTCAATAGTAGTACCTGATGCAACAGTAATTAAGTCAGCTGTTGCTCCACTACCTTTGTTTAATGAGGTAATAGCAATTGTGTCAGCATTAGTAAATGCTCCACTCTGTGATACTATTTCTATATTAGCTATTTCTGTTGCAGGTGCAAATACTTCAAGTTCATCAACTGCTTGGAATTCTGTTTCTTTTGCTGTTCCTGAATTAATATAGTGAAAGAATAAAGTATTTAAGTCTGGGTTTTGTGTTTCAAGACCAGTAGCAGTGTCTACTAATCTAGCTACGACATTAGATGAGTTTCTTATATAATCTCCTTCAGAGAATAATGCTACATTAACATCTGTACCTGCTGATGTCTTATCTTGAATCTTTGCATATCTGACACTATCATCAAAGTTAAATGAACAACCTTTGATAATTGATCCTTCTTTAAATTGGAATTGTCCAAATCTTTCTATCTGGTTTTGAAGGATTGTTTGTAATTGAGTAATCTCTCTAGCCTGTAAAGGAACAGCAGGCTTGAATAAAACTCTGTGAAAGTTTTTGTTTTCGTCAAAATCGTCGTAATAAGGACTAATGTTAAAATCTGTTTCTAATGCCATTTATTTTCTCTAAAACTTTACTATTACTTTTATTCTTTCTGTCTGAGCATTGTCTCTAGTAATAGGTGTTATATTCTCCGTGTAAATTACTTCTCCACTATTTGGTACTATATCAGGACCAGCTGTATCTGTAAAGTATGCAACTGCTCCGCTATCTTGTCCTCTTACATAATAGAATTTACCACTAGCTGTATCTGAGGCAAGGAAGTTTCCTTTCTTGTTAGTTATAACTAAACTTTCAGCTCCACTAGCTGTATTTATATTATGAATGCGGCCTTCCGCATCAGTTGAGTCCTGAATTATTTTCTCATCTGTTTGAAAAGCAAATGATGATTCATTTGAAAAGCCTGTCAGTCTTACTCTTTGATCAAATAAATCAAAAGTACTACCTGCTTTATCACTTGTTTTTAAACTAGTAATTGCTGCACTTGTGTTTGATGTAGCTCCAAATATTCTATGTGTTGTATTAGATTCTGCCATACCACTAAGGAATTGACCGTATACATTTGATACATTTATTGTACCAGCAAATCTTGCTTTGACAACACCAGTTGCTCCACCAAATGGATGAGCGTCTGTGTTTTGAGTAACTACTTCGTTTGCTGTAAATGATGTACCACTTCCATCTGTAGTGCCACCATCTAGTTTTGTGTTTGCTAAAGTTATTTGTACATTGCTGAATAATGGATCCTTTAATATTGAAATCTGTCTAAAGTCATTTACTGCTGGTGTTTGTCCACTATTATCATCTAAAATATCTACAGACAATCCAACGGAATCTGCAAACAACTCATTTATTACATCTGATCCATGACCGCCTTGAGGTCCTATAATAACATTTACGTTAGCAGTATTGGCAGCAAATTGTAATTCAACATTTCCTTCAGCTGAATTTGCTATACCAGTATTACCTACAATAACTGCATCTGCAAATGTATATCCGCTTCCTCTCTTTGTAACTTCAATTGTATCTACAGCAAATATAGAAGTGTTTACAATAGCTCTTGCTTCTGCTCCTGTACCATCTCCAGTAATAGTTACACTTGGAGATATCTCAAATAACGATGTTGTATCTACACTTGAGAATCCTGTATCGTTAGCAAGTAATACTCTTCTTGCAGATCCTGTTACAATATATTCACTAATAACAGCTGATGCACCTTTACCACCACCAGCTCCAATATAGAAAATAGATCCTTTATAGAAATCTGTATTTGCAGATAATGTAGATGTTGATGAATCTATGTTTGTAATCTTTGCTGTTGCTCCAGATGTTGCACCTTTTATAATTACATTACTTTGTTGACCAAAGAAGTTTCCAGCAATATCTTGTACTCTTAATGTTTTATTTGTTGTATCAACTTCCATGATAACTGCATTAGCAACATTATTAGAAGTGTCTGGATTTGCAGTGCTACCATCTTCATCAAATAGTTGTAATCTCTCTACAGTAAATGTACCTGAATTATTTGCATCTGTTTGATCAAATGTTACATTAGCACTTACTAATGATTCTAATTCAAACATTCTAGTATTACCACCTACTCGTGCTACTTTAACAACACCATTGGCAACAGAATGATATCTGGCACCTCCACTGATAACATTTACAACATCAATAGCTCCTGATACAGCATTACCCGTAACATCAGCGTTCGGATATACTGGGATTTTCTCGCTCGTTGCGAACTTGTTGTAATCGTTCTCCTCTATCTGGTACATTAGTTTCCACTGATATTTGTCTCCTGTGGTTATGTACACGTCGTCGTCTGCGCTGGTCTCTAAGGCGCTTGGTTCGTCTGTTGATGCTGCCCCCTTGTTATTATATAAACATTTAAACACGGAAAAAGTTCCGTTAGCTTCTTTTACATGTGCGTAAAACTTTTTATCTATAAGGCCACCATCAGTATTATCATACTGGGCATACTTTGTGCCAGATGTCCATAGATTATTATTAATCATATGCTTAACATCATTTGGTGTAATATGTTTTCCGTATATCATATCTCTGTATGTTTGATATAATATAGCTTCGTTTGAATTGTTTGAGGTAGGTGGAGACAGATCATTAGAAAACGCTGTATGTTTTCCAACAGTCATATAGTAAATGCTATTAGCAGTTTCACTAATAGACTCAACAAATTGCTTTGCGTTGTGTGTACTAAAGTTTGATGTTACTAATTTGCCCATTACGTTATCGCGTTATTCCCTGCATGTAGTGTTCCTGTTACTACTGCACTGTTTGAAACTGTTACTGCATTGTTCACCAATGCTTCTTTTCTTACTCTACCAAATAGTTTTGTCCCTGCAATGTGAGACGCTTTTAGTAGTATATCCCTATATTTATTTAAAGACAACCCACTTTCAACAACATAACTGTATTCTTGGTAGAAATCGTTATCATGTATGTATTTAGTATTCAAAAATGAGTCCTTAGATGCCCAATATCCAGGTCCTTCACCTGTAAAGTTAACATTCGCTGTTCCTGTTGCAACAAATGGCTGAGCTGTATTAGTTGAAACTAATGTTAAGTTGGCACCATGACGATATCCAAATCCTGAATCTGTAATATCTAAACCAGTAATAATACCATTAGCTGCCTGTGCATCTGCATTGATTTGAGCGTTGTCACCTATAGGTGCAGTGTTACCATCTTCAAATATTTTATCTATAGTACCGCCAGCAGTTGAAGTAGCACCTTGAATAGTTCCTGATTCATTAAACCCTACACTAAATGATAATCTTCTTATACCAACAAGCCCAGTATTATCTTCTTCATTAATTTCAAATTTATATACTTCACCTTTAGCTACTTCTGATTGAGATATTGTTCCTGCATCAGTAATCTCTGCATTGATTGCACTTACTGTTGTATTTGTTTCTGCTAATATTAACTTGTTAGTTCCAGATACATAAAATGGTTCATTACAAGCTGTAGATATAGTGAATAAGTTAGATGATGCATCGTATGTTTTTATTCTAACATCTCTCACTGATACGTGAGATGTATTTTCGTTGTATACTAATCCGTGAGCATTATTTGTTGCATCTATAACTTGAACAACTCCTATACCATCATACATCGCTGTGTTAGCTGTAAAAGAATCTCCATTAGCATGTGTACCACTAAATGAACTTAATGCTAATGCTTGTCCAGCATTGGTGACTTCTTGGTTTATAACTTCACCAATAGTAAATTCTTTTGTACTTCCACCTGATTGTTCCATATTGGTAAGTGTTACTATTATATCTCTTCTATCAAAGTTTGCAATACCTTGTGTTCTTACTAATAAGAATGGATCAAAGTTATAATTATTACCTGGGTTTATTTCTGAGAATGCTGCAATTGTACCAACGTTTCCACTAAATCTTGTAAGTACATTATCTAATATAGTAGTAAAGTCTCCATTATCATCTTTAGGAAAACCATATCCAAAATCAAATCTTGGATCAAGCACTGCACTGGATCCACCTGATCCTTGATAAGTTAAAGGTGAAGTACTAAAGTATCCTGATCCTGCAGTATTAACTATCATACCAGTTATTGTTCCACCTGCACCGATTGAAGATACATTGGCTACTGCTATTGTAGTTGGTGCACCATTACCTGCTCCACCAGCTAATGCTTTAAATTGATCTCCAACAACATATCCAGAACCACCATTATCAACTGCTACGCTATCTAAGAAGCCAATTGAACTGTTACCGCCATCAATAATACAATCAAGATAGGAAATATTGGCTACGTTGTTGCCACCTATAATGTCAGTGTATATTGTAATGGCTTCTTCGTTTTCAAGTGTTCCAATTTTGAATCCTGCTCCAGATCCTGTTCCGACTGTGACAACATTTGCATATGTATTCGAATCTCTTCCAACAATATATGCTGCTGTGTTTTGATAAAAAGTTCCAGTTGCTCCATTTGAAAATTTACTATTCCTAAATCCTATGTTTGTGTTATTCGATCCAATAACTTGTCCTGATACAGATACGTTAGCAAATGTATCTACTACTGCGTTTACTGAAATTTGTCCTTGATAGAAGATATCTGATGCACCTGTATTTTCATTTGTTCCTACAGTCATTATTGCTTTACTTCTACTACCAAGTATTTTTTTGTTGGTGTCAAATACACCTTGTATATTTGCTACATTTATTATCTGATTAGCATATGTTGAGTTAGCTCCTACTGCTGAACTTATTGTTCCATTTGCTCCACTTGCTGTTATGCTTATGTTTGTTACGTTAGCTGAGTTAGTTGATGTTGAATTAGTAATATAATCATCAGTAGTAAATACACCAAACGAACCATTCAATGTAACTGTGTCTGATGTAGATGTTACTACTACACCATTTGCACCAGAACTATTACCTGTTACAACTTGACCTACTCCAAAAGTATTTGCTTGAGATACGCTTAACGTAACTAAATTTTCTTCATTTATATTTTCGCCATCTTGAAATACATGAGTAGTTACTGCTAGAGGACCTTCAATCTTTTTCTGTGTTCCAAAAGTTCCTGAATGTGGTGCTATATGATAAGTTGCATTTGCTCCATCAATAGCTACATTACCAATGATGTGGCCATTAGCAACTACTACACCAACATTGGCTGCATCACCGCCTCCTCCAGCACCATATGTTCCAATGACATAAGGTCCATTTATATTAGATTCATGATTAATATAGTTTTGTATTTGAGTGTTTAAAGTGGATCCACTTAATATTGTTAATCTTTCTACTGTTTGATCTACAGTCTCTAATCTATTATATCCTGCATTTTCTACTCTAGCTAATAAATTGTTAGCATGTAATCTTACATCTGTTACTGTTGTGTTTCCATTTGTAGAGTTTGCTATTTTATCACTCGTGGTAATGATGCTATACATATTAGCAATCTCTATTTGAGTATTTGGAGCTGAGCCACTTGCATTTGATGCATCACCTATGGCTGTTACAACACCATTGGCTCCAGATACATCTGTTGAAATGCTTTGACCAACTGCAAAGAAATCATGAGCATTTGCTCCAAGAGTAACAATTGTATTACTTATTGCTTGTGCTGTACTGATAACATTACTAACTTCTATATGTTGATCGTTTACATTAATGTTTGTAAAGTCAGTGTTAGTTGAAAAACCAAAACCACCATTAGCTAATTGAAAGTCAATTAATCCTGTAGCATCTTTAACTGAAGTAACCCTTGCTTGTGCACCTTTACCAACATCTGCAGTAATGTTAAAAGTATCTCCTACTTTATTATTCTTACCACCTAAAGTAATAATTACATCTGATAATGAACCAACAACTACTGGCATATCATCTAATATACCACCTTCAGATACTTTACCTAATATCTCTCCTCTTATAAAGTTTCCTCTAAGATTTGATAATTGTACTATGTGAATACGTACACCGTTAATTAATTTTGTAGATATTGTTTCTACAAATGCTTTTGCACCACTTGTACTTCCAACTATTTCTAAACCTTCTAGTCCAGTTAACTTATCCATGTCTGGTGCATATACTTCAACGTATCTTGGTTTTCTAAATTCTGATGAACTAGGTTTTAAAACATCATCACTTGGGAATGTTACTTCTGATGCTTGGTCAAATATTATTCTAAAAAGTAATTGAATGGACCTTGGTGAACCTTTTGCTCTATAAAAGTCCATTATGTTTTTGATAGTTAATCTATCATCTGTTTTTATTAGTCCAGGTAAATCAGCTAGGAAAGTCTTTTTAAACTCATCTAAAAATTCATTGGTTGTGCTATCGATATCATGATATTCGAGTAAGTTACGACTATAATCGAGGCTTTTACCGGTCTGTTCGAGGTACTCATAATACGCTTCAAGGAATATTCTAAAGGTTTCGCCTTCTTCTGAATAGAAAGCCGGAAACTGTTCCTTGATAAACAACGATAGTTTATCTTCTATCTGTTGCATTATACCCTCTCTTGGATAACGGTAATGTCAGGTGTTTTGTTGTATGAAAGAATTATATTCTTAGTTGATGAAAGTGTTACGTCTACAGGAACAGCACTGACAGTAATACCATCACCTGCATATGCAGAAACTGTAATCTGATTGATAGTGACTTTACCTGTAGTGTAATCAACTGATCCAATATTGTTGTTTATAATTTCCAGCGTATTGTTTCCTTCCTGTACCACTTGAATTGTACCTGAACCATTATCTCTTAATGTACATCCATCTCTACCACCAAAGGTAAATGTTGTTGATGTAATACTTGATGTACCATCTACGAACACGCCATCAACATTTGGTAGTTCTTGGATTACTTCGTTGTTAAATTCTAAGACAAATGTACCTGAAGCTCCTAAAGTAGGTATAAATTTTTTCTGTAATAATACTTCTGTATCATTATTAAGTATTGCTGGATCCGAGTCATCGATAGCTCTTACTAATTTTGACTTTCTTAATTTAGTATTGAAAGCATTTATATTACCATCAGCAAAACTTTCTATAGCTGAAGTTACAATTGTCTTAATCTCGTTATCTGATTTAACAGTAACATTGGGATTATACCTTACTTTTGTTGAAACGTCAACAAATAAAAATACTGGATCTAAAACTTTTGGTCTTATTGATACTGGTGATCTTAATGATAAGAAATCTTCTATGTCTGCTTTTCTACTATTAGGTATACCATCTGCATTCTTTAAATCAACACTTACCATTACTTTTCCGAATTCAGGTGGATCTAATTCCTCTCCACCAAAGACATTCAATGATTCAATGTCATTAAATTCTTGTAATAGCAATGTTTTATAGTCGCTAACTGTTACTGTTCTATCTTGTACTGTGATTGATTTAGGAGCATTTATTCTAATTGACTCTTTATCTTCTGCAAATCCACCACCTGCTGCTGGTGCATTTGTTGTGATAGTTACTGTAGAATACCCCTGAATATCTCCTGTTAATGAAAAAACATTAGCAGAATCTGCGCTATTAGCACTAGATAGCCTGTATTTTGTTTCTATAACATTACCATGAGTTAACTGTCTACCTAATATATTATCACCAAATGCTATTTCAAATTTCTCTTCTTCTGCTGGTTGTAAGAAGTAAACATTACTTGTACCTGATAAACCAATAGTTGATAATGATTTTGTGTATGATGAATTAGTAGTATCTGATGTAGATGTTAATACTTTTACTACTAAGCTGTCTGTATCTATTTCTTTATTATTAAGTACAAACCTTTGACTTGTGTTTGAAGAATTAACTGTAAACAATTCTGTAATTATTTCACCTTCAAAGATATCTAAATTAGCAGCTATGTAATCACCATTAGCATCTGCTGATATAGTTCTACTTTCACTTGTTGTGAACGTATATGTATTAGAATCTACTTGAGTAGTAAATGCTGTGTATTGTGGTATTGTAATAGCTGGCGGATTGTTGTCTGGAAAAATTTGTACTTCAATTTCTGCTTTAGATGATGTATAAGATCCTGGTGTATAATTTAAAGTCTTTGCATGCGAAATAACACTATCTCTTAATTGTGCACTGTCAATAAATCCTTCTGCAGCAACCATATTAAGATAGAAGTTCTGCATATAAGTATTATATGCTAAGATATCTAACATTACATTTAAGTTAGATCCTGTAAAGTCATAGTCTTTAAACACAGACTGAGATGCAAAGTAAGTTTTAAGATTACTTTTAATGTCATCAAAGTTTATGTTTGCTACACTTAATGTACTATTTGCCGCCATTACCTTATTCTCTCTAATATCAGATCTAATTGTTCTACTGTACTACTATTTATCAAGCTAAAAAGAACGCTAACATTTAAGTTATTATTATCTGGATCTGCTGATACTTTTACATTCTCTACAATAGCTCTTGGTTCATATTGAGTAATTGTATCTGTTATTGTTGTTTTTACAAGAAGTATAGTCTGAGCACTAATGTTTTCAAACAATAAACTTCTTACTTTGCAACCCACATTTGGTTGCATTAATCTTTCACCTTTGTCAGTTAATATTAAATTTCTTACAGATTGCTTAACAGCATCGACATCAGTCTTCAAAGAAATGTCTTTCTTTACTGGATGTACTGCAAAACTAGTGTTAAAATCTGAAAATATAGCCATATACTTATTTAGCTGCCTCAATCAGATTAATGTTCTCTAATGCCCTAAGTTTTGTAAGTAAGTCTGCTTCTTTACTTATTGCAGCAAATTCAGTTAAAGTAAATGTTGTTGGTCTAATCTTTTGTGGATCAAACTGCAAATTGTTTTCTTTAAACTCAATTGCTGCTCCAGTTGCTTTATCATCTCTAGATGCTTTGATGTAGTCAAGTAGAGCAAGTGCTCTAAGTCTATCTTTATTTTTCTGTCCTCCAAGAAATCTGCTTCTGTTAAATCTTGTCGATACATCTTTATATTCTGCTTTGTATTCTGTAACATCATCTTGGAAAAGTTTTTTGTACTTGTCTGATATCTCTTGTCTTTTTGGATCTGCTTCTATAACATCTATGTTTTTAGCTTCTTTAACTTTTTCGTTATTGTCAGCATCTGCAGGTGGATCTGGTTCATTCTTTTTAGTAGGTTCATCTATCTCTTTAGCTTCTTCTGACGGTACCTTTGTTTCAACACCTTTCTTAATTTCTTTTCCATCTGCATCTATTTCTACATTAGGTACTGCAGTACAAATAGAATCAGCAATCCCTTTTAGATCGAATCCAGGTTTAGTTAAACTAGGCAATAAACCTAAAGCATCTTTTACTGCACTTGAGTCACCTGAACCAATATTTTGTAATACAGAACTAACACTATCTAGTGATGGAGTCTTTCCAGATGCAATATCCTGTCCAGTTATTCTAGCAGTAGTTAATGCATCTTGTTTTATTTTATCAAACTTTTTCTTTTCGACATTTATCTTTTCTGGATCAATACCAACGTCACCTAACATGACATCAATATCAACTCCTGGAAACTTTTCTTTTATCTCATCAAGTTTTTGTAATACAACACCTGGATCACCTGAAGCAAGACCTCCAACTAAAGCAGTCATGTCTCCTTGAAGTGATCCTACTGGATCAGGAATCTTAGGAACTGCTGCTTCTATGTCAGCTGCTATTCCGTCTGTGAGACCTTCTAAACTCGATTTTAAGCCAGAGATACCATCAGCTATGCCTCCTGCTGCATCTCCAACAATACTGTTCTGTACAGAGTCCATAGCACTGTTAATGCCATCATCTAGCTTTTGAGTTAAATCTGATAGTCCACATTCCTTAGCCATTATGTTCCACTAACAGGTGCGTTAGTGTCTCCTTGTGATGTTGCATCAGCTCCAGTATTAGGTTGTGAATGCTTATGTGAATGTAATGTAACATTTGTATCTGTAATGTTACCAGATACTACATCTATGGATCCATTGTTGTAATCTATTGTACCTGTTGTTGCATCAATGTCCATAGTTGGTGCTGTAATTTTTTGAGTGGCTTCACTCTCTACTGTTTGATTACCAACTGATTTAAGTTTCATTGTTGCTTCAGCAGCAATGTTTAAATTATCTCCAGCAGCAATGTTAACATTCTTTGCACCAAGCTGTGTATAATCATTTGCTAGAATATGTGTAGACTTATTCAAGTTAGTTCTTTTTTCTTGACCTGTAACGGTCTTTGTAAAGAATCCTTTTATACTCTCAACAAAATTTCCTACAGTTGTTAATGTTACATTCTTACTTACTCTTTCAGACTTGTTACCATTTATCTGTGTCGCTTTGTCCGATAGGATCTCTTTTGATTCATTGCCCTGTACCTTCTTAATGTAATCGCCCCTAACAGATAAGAAATAATCACCATCT
>Ga0163109_10002061_pt1 | contig 15818 bp, 31 predicted proteins | sample CRUFie1St13metaG_FD_108704 | JGI IMG/M metagenome (GOLD analysis project Ga0163109, IMG submission 108704) | Marine microbial communities from the Costa Rica Dome - CRUD Field 142mm St13 metaG | ecosystem: Environmental > Aquatic > Marine > Oceanic > Photic zone | place: Costa Rica: the Eastern... | reverse complement strand
TTGGACTTTCTCTAATATCTTTGTACAATGGTTTGTTTTCGTAATTTTTCATTTTTTGGACAGTCAAGGGGTTTGACAATTCTGATCTTGTTTTTGAAATTCCTTTACCTTTATTGATAACGTCTTCTGTACCAGCACTTCCATCTTTTTCTACAGATGCTGGATTAGATTTCTTTTTTAAAATTTTTCCACTAATATCTTCGCCTAAAATTTTACTTGAAAAATCTTTAACTCTATCTTTAAGATCTTGTTTTACACCCAATCCAATTTTACCTATATCACTTTTAGATAAAGCTTTATCAGTTTCTTTTTTAAATTTTTTAGACTCTGATTCGCTTGATGGGGTTTTAAAAGATTTTAATTTGTTATTTGAAATTTTAAGGTCTGGATTTATAAGATCTTTTGTTTTTTTTGAAATTTGAATTTTACCAGTTGAAAGTGCCCCTTCAATTGAATTTTTAAGTTTAGATTGTTTTTCAGGTCTTTTTTGTTTCTCTAATCTATTTTTTAGATTATTTAATTTATTTTTAACTATTTCTATTCCAGAATTTTTTATTTTATCTTTCAAATCCATATATTCCCCCCAATATACTATATATTTATATGCCTTTGAATGGAAAATATAAAATAAAAAATAAAAAAAAATATAGAGGTAATCCCAATAACATTGTTTACAGATCTTCTTGGGAAAGAAAGTTTATGATTTTTTGCGATGAACATCAATCTATACTTGAATGGAGTTCTGAAGAATTTAGCGTCCCTTACAGATCCCCTGTTGATGGAAAAGTTCACAGATATTTTCCAGATTTTATTGTTAAAAAAATTAACAATCAAGGTAAAATTGAAACATTAATGATAGAAATTAAACCTCAATCTCAGGTAAAAAAACCCAAATCTGGTAAGTTTGGAATTAAACAAAGAAAACTTTTAAGAGAAAATGTGACTTGGCAAATAAATAATGCTAAATGGACATCAGCTCAAAGGTTTTGTGAAAAATATGGGTGGAAGTTTAAGATAGTTACTGAAAAGGAATTGAACATATGAGTCTATCTAATTTTTTTAACAAAAGTGAAGTTGGTAAAAAAACTAAAATAGAAGAATCAATGGATTGGATGAGAGATAGGAGTCAATCAATATCTCAAAATATAATAAAAGAATCTTCATCAAAAACTGAAAGTTCAGGAAGGTGGGGTCACATATACCAATTTGTTTATGAGGCAAAAACTAAATCAAGATTAAAATATTATGATTATTTTCCAATGTCAATAGTTTTAGAAAGATATAATAATGGATTTCTTGGACTTAATCTTCATTATTTGCCCACACCTTTCAGATTTCTTTTAATGGATCAATTATGGGATTACATTTCTTCACCAACAGGAGAATTGGACGAAGATACAAGAATAATTATTAGATATAGTATGTTAAAATCTTTAAGTGGGAAGAAATATTATAAACCTTGTATTAAAAGATATTTATATTCTCAAATGAAAACGCCAATGTACCATATACCATCAAATAAATGGACTTTAGCTATGATATTACCAAGTGCTAAATTTTTTAACAGTAGGGGTGGAATTATTTTACAAAAAAATATTTATATGGACTCAAGAAATGATATTATAAATAATAGTTGATATGAAAAGTATTAAAGAATTTAGTGAAAGTTTAAGGGGTGGTGTTTCAAAAGCAAATTTAATGGATGTTAAATTTTACCCTTGCTCTAAAATGATGGAGAAATCGCCATGGAGGGAGGGTTTGGAGTTTTTAACTTTTAAATGTGAATCTGCAGATCTTCCAGGGAAAACTTTTGAAACTCAAAAAACTAAAGAATATGTTATAGAAAGGCAAACACCTTTAGGAGTTTCTTTTTCAGATTTAAACTTAAACTTCATTTGTTCTACTTCTATGATAGAAAGAAGATTTTTTGATGAGTGGATGGAAATTTGTTTAGGAACTCAGACTAAAAGAGCTTCTTACTATAAGGATATAATTTCCCCTAAAATAGAAGTCACATTATATGCTGGGCAAAGTAATATCAAATCTTGCTCATTCAAATTTATAAACACATATCCATTATCAATTTCTTCCCAAGCAGTTGGTTGGGAAAAAAATGAAGTGTTAAGAATGACTGTCAATTTCTCATATGAAAAGTGGGAAGTTGAATATTTTGAAATTTCAAAATAACTTTTATATAGGAGAAATATATTATGAGTACAAAACTTCCAGTGCTAAACGCTCCAAGATTTAGCGATAAACTCCCATCAACAGGAGAAGAGTTCACATATAGACCTTTTTTAGTTAAAGAAGAAAAATACATTCAATTGACTAAAGAATCTGATGATATTAATATGATATATGAATCTTTAAAATCTTTAATATCATCTTGTACAAATCTTGAAGATATTGAAAGATTGTCTTTATTTGATATTGAATATATTTTTCTTAAATTAAGGGAAAAATCAGTTGGAGATATTATAGAATTGCGAATGAAACATGTTGAAGACACTGATTGTGATCATGTTCAAGATGTTTATTTGGATTTGAATAAAATTTATATAAAAAGTGAAGAGGGTCATGGTGACATTTTATTGTTGGATGAATCTCTTGACATAAAATTGAAAATGAGATATCCAAAATATAAAGATATTTTAGAATTGGAAAAATCAAAAGATGATCTGGAATCAATATTAGATGTTATAATTAATTGTGTTGATATGGTTATTCAAGGTCAAGAAGTTTTCATGTTAAAAGATTTTTCAACAACTGAGAAAAAAGAATTTTTCTTAAGTTTTAATATGACTCATATGGAAATTATTAAAAATTTCTTCAAAACTATGCCAAAAGTTTGTTATGATTTAGAATGGACTTGTTCTAAGTGTGGTAAAAAAGAATCTCATGTCATAGAGGGGGTTCAATCTTTTTTATCATAGGACTATCTCACGATAATATAGAAAACTATTATAGAACTAATAGTGCGATAGTCTATAACAACAGGTTCACCCTCACTGAGTTAGAAAATATGTTTCCATTTGAAAGAGAAATATATGTTTCATTGCTGATTCAGAATATAGATGAAGAGAATAGAAGGTTGAATAAAACAACCTTATAAATACTGATTATGGCACGATTACCTTCATTATCATCTGAATCAAATGTACAAGAAACTTTAAAAGATCTATTTTTAAATTTTTCTCAACAAGAACTTGAATCAATTAAAGGTGATTTCTCTTTATCTGATTTAAAATCAACATACAGGGATCTTTCTTTCATTCATCACCCTGATAGAGGGGGTTCAAATGAAGAGATGGGACGTGTTAACGATATTTATAAGATTTTAAAAGGAACTTTTGAAGAAATACAAAATATTGGAAATTCAGTTCCAAGTTCTTTGAGCGATTTAGTTGAAATTTCAGAAAAAGAACAACAAGAACAACAAACAAAAAGTAAAATACAAGAAAGAAAAGAAGATAAAAATATCAAGCTGACTCAATCTACAATAGAAAGGCATTCGGAATTAAACACAAGAATACAAGAACTGAAAGATCAAATAAAAGGTGATGAGAAAGATAAGACCATAAAAGATAAAGAAAAAAAAGAAGATCCAGTTGCAGTGAAGGCAGCACCTTATCTAAAAACAGGAAACATATTTAAAGACCTTTTTTCAACTGGTATGAATATTGCAAAATCAGAATTATTTGATATGACTGATTTTGATATAGGAGGTCTTAAACTTGAAGATTATTTTTCTCCTCTTAAAAGTATCAGAAATGTTTTAGATGTAAGAACTGAAGGTGAAAGAGAAAGAGATGAAAAAGAATCTTTAGAAAATCAAGTTGAAGAACTTAACGAATTGTCTAAAAATGAATACTTAACCAATGAACAGAGAGATAAAATTATTCAGGTATATGAAGAAAAAAGTTCATTACTTGAAGAAATGCAGTTAAACAGGTTGGATCAACTTGTAGATTTTCAGAAACAATTATTGGAATCTAGTGAAGAACAAGAATCTCAAAGAAGAGCAGATAGAAAAGAGGATATAAGATTACAACAAGAAAAAGCAATTGCTGATCAGAAAGCTAGACTTGAATCTGAAAATATTAAAGGATTACTACCAGAACCTCAAACAACACAAATATCAGGGTTACTTGAAGGATCAAAACCTCAAAAAGGTGAAGAAGGTGGAGGTCTTAAAGACCTTTTGGATTTATTTGGTGGTGGAGGTAAAGATGGAAAAGGTGGTTTTTTAAAAAATTTATCGAAAAAGGGTGGAGGATTATTAACTAAAGCAGCAGCACCATTAAAAACTGCAGGTGCTGCTTTAGCGAAAGTTGGAGCAGCAAAATTAGCAATCGGAGCAGGTGCTGTCGCTGCTACAGCAGCATCAACATATGCAGTTTATAAAGCAACTCAAGAGGGTTTAGGGTTCCTTGGAGCAAAAAAAGAGGAAAAACAAGTAGAGACTCAAGCAAAGGAAGCAGATAAACAAAGAGAGCAGAAACTTAAATCCAGTCCAATGGCTGAATATTTTGTTAACACTAAAAATAAAGAGGGTAAAGTTTCCCCAATAAGGTTGGATAAATATCTTGCTGCTAATCCTGGAACATTAACTAGACTCACAAAAATTGGGGCAATTCAAGTTAAAGATGGCAAACCTTTTGTTAATGATGATATGGTAAAAGACCTTGGTATATTTAAAGGAAAAGAAGAGGCTTCAAAATCAAAAAGTAATGCTCTATTCAGTTCTAGATTAAGAACAAGAACAGAACAACTAACTCGGAAAGAAAAATTGATAAAAGATATCAAATCCAGTATGAAAGATGATAAAGAATATGCTGAATATCTACTTGATATTGGATCTTCAGATGGCATTTTAAGTCCAGAAGAAGTCAAAAAATTAACTTCTGACATTAATGGAAATGGTGTATCACAACAAGTTAAAAGTCAACAACCAACTAAAATGCCAGAAGCTTCCAACATTTTACAAAAAGTTGAAGAACAAAAGAAAGTTTCTGAACAAAAACAATCTGACAGTAAACCATCACTAAATCAAAATGTTATACAAAACACCAAACAGGGTGACAGTTCTGTAGTTAATATAAATCAAAGTAGTGGAAAATTACCTTCACCTCCTTTAGAACAACAAGGCGTCTGGTGATAAACAAGGGGAATAAAATGCCAAAAAAAATACTAAAAAACACAGCAAATGAATTAGCAGTTAAAATTATTTCTGAAGTTTCAGAAACTATAACTCTAGAGGATGGAAACTATAGTGGAACAATTCCTTCTGGGTATTCTATACTCTCTATCAGGTGGTCCACATCAGATGGTTATCTGTCTCTAGAAAGAAATTCAGAACTTATTTATGAATTGTCGGGTAATGGGCAATGGAATTTACAAACTGGTTTAGCAGATTATTCAAATTCATCAAGTCCGATAGATATAATACATTATACTGGTGAGACCACTTACGACAGTTACACTTTAATTATACATTTATCTAAAATTGCATAGAAATGTCTAATGGGTAAAATTTACAGTTTAAAGACTGGAAAAAAATTAACTAATGGTAAACCTTTAGAATTTTTTGATTATTCCTTAAAAATAATCTATAAATGTCCAGAAGGACATCTTTTTGCTGAAGAATATTATTCTGAACAAATAATGAAACATGGAATTGATAATTGTCTTAAAGATTCTATCAATATAAACGAAAAAAAGTTTTGCCCTGAATGCGATGAGGTTTTAGAAGTTGGAAAAAGACCAAGATCAGATACTAAATAATATTATGATAGAAAGAAAAAAAGATCATTTCTACAACCTCTATTTGGTTAGAACTAAAGGGTTGAAATCTATAATATATAGAGTTATTCACAATTCTTACTGGGATTCAATCGTTTTTATATCTGAATTTGGTTCTGTTATGGGTATTGATGAAAAAGGTATTTTTTTAGAATCTCTCCCAGAATATAAAAAGCAATATCAAGTTATTGCTGTGAAAAAAGCAGAAACTTTTTTTATTGAAGAGGGTGTTGCTTTTGAAAGATTTCTAAAACTTAAACACTTTCGAAAACCTAAAATGATAGACTATAGAAATTTAATTCAAAATATTGTTGAGAAGATTGGTAAATTTTTAGGTTTAAAATTTATTCAAAATATTAAAATAAAAAGTAAAAGTTTTATGTGCTCTTCAGAATTTATTATAAATATGTTTGACGTATCAAAAGATATAAGTTATAATGATAAGAGTATTTCTTGGTTTGAAGATAATGATATATATGATTTCTTAAATCTTCCAAAAAACTAGTGGGGGTGTAAAATGCCAGCATATGATTATAAATGCAAAAGTTGTGAAAATATATTTGAAGAATTTAGAACTATTGCGAAAAGGAATGAAGTTGGAGAGTGTCCAGAATGTGGATCTTCAGAAGTTGAAATGTCTTTTGGGAATAGTTCTTTGAAAATTGGAGACCCAGTTCATTTGGGTGTAAAGAAAATTGATGATGGTTTTAATCAACTCCTGAAAAATATAAAGAAAAATCACCCTCATGGTGGAATGAAAATAAGATAGACAAATGCCAAGGAAACTGAAAACAACAAAATCAATAAAACCCTCTATTAAAGAGAAACCTAAAATGGGACTTAAATTGTCTGATATTCAACCTAAAACCGAGAAACAACAAATAACCTTTGAACATTATCATAAAGGTAAAAATTTCTGTCTTCATGGAATGGCAGGTACAGGTAAAACTTTCATGGCAATGTATTTGTCACTGAACGAAATTTTATCAGGTAATTCAAAAGCAAGAAGAATCATAATAATTCGTTCAGTAGTTCCAACAAGAGATATAGGATTCCTTCCAGGAAGTATTGAAGAGAAAACAAATGTGTATGAAATGCCTTATTCTAATATATGTACAGAACTCTTTATAAACAAGAATTCTTACGAGGATTTGAAGGAAGCAGGTAAGATTGAATTTGCTACAACTTCTTTTGTTAGAGGTTTGACATTTGAAAATGCTATTGTTATTATTGATGAGTGTCAGAACATGACATTTCATGAACTGGATTCTATTATAACAAGATCTGGAAATAATTGTAGATTGATTTTTTGTGGAGATTTTCATCAGTCTGATTTGGGAAAGAAGTCTGGAATAGTTGAATTTATGGATATCCTTTACAAAATGAAATCCTTCTGTATGATTGAGTTTGATCAAAATGATATTGTTAGATCTGGATTAGTAAGAGAGTATATCCTTGCTAAAAACGATTTGCCAGATGAGTACACCGAGTTTTGGAGAGACAACATAGAACACTATGAACAAAAGATTCAAGAAGAAGACGAATCAAAAGGTTTTTTAGATAAAATAAAATTATTTTAAGATGAGTATTGACAAGATTAAAAAATCATTTAATTTATTATCCAAAGTTTTAGTGGATTCTTTTAAATTTTTTATTGATCTTATCAGGTGGTTGTTTTTAGTTGTATTAATCGTTGGATGGACTTTATGCGTTTTTGTTATTTTATCAACAGTAAGGTTTTTAGAAAGTCTTCCTGAGAAAATAAAAAGAAAAAAATTCCTCTTAAAAGTAGAAATATTAAAAATTTTAGAAAAAGTATTGACATTCCTTAAAAAATAGTATATACTATAAATATGAAAATATTTAAACACCAGAGTGTTGAATTAGGGTATTCTGATTTACACTCCCAAACTACAAACAGTGGTCGCAAGTATGTAACACCAGAAGGTAACTCCTATCCTTCAATCACAACAGTATTATCAGCAAAAGGAAATCCAGCAATAGAAGCATGGAAGAAAAGAGTTGGAGAAAAAGAAGCAGCAAGAATATCAAAAGTTGCTACAACTATTGGGAATGCATTACATGATAATTCTGAAAAATATCTAAAAAACGAAATGACAACAGAAGATATTTCAAACTTATCTAATATGGATAAGTGGATGTTTCAAAGTTTCAAAAACCTTTTAGATAGAATTGATAATGTGATTGCTTTGGAAACTGCTCTTTATTCAGATAACTTGAAGATTGCTGGAAGAGTGGATTGTATTGCTGAGTTTGATGGCGTCCCTGCAATAATAGATTTCAAGAATGCAAAGAAACCAAAAAAAGAAGAATGGATTGAAGATTACTTTTTACAGGCAACCTTTTATTCATATGCATTCTATGAAAGAACTGGTAGACTGATAGAGAATATAAGAATCCTTGTGTGCGTCAGAGACGGTCAAATACAGGTGTTTGAAAAAAATGTTAAGGATTATATTAAAAAACTTGACAAACGTATTAAAGAGTATTATAATCAATCCTGAGGTTGTATTATGAAACAATATCCATACAAAACTTGCCTCAGATATCCAGGAGGTAAGTCAAAAGCATTAAAAACTTTGGCACCTTGGTTCCCTTCTTTTAGTGAGTATAGAGAACCTTTCATCGGTGGAGGGTCAGTTGCTTTATTAGTATCTCAAAACTTTCCAAATATGCCTGTTTGGGTAAATGACAAATATGTATATCTATATAACTTCTGGACTCAATTAAGGGATAATGGTCAAGAACTTTCGGATAGACTCTTAGAAATTAAGAAGAGTGTTGAAGGTGATGATAAAGGAGCAAGAAAACTTTTTGACGACCATAAAAGGAATATATCTCAATCTGAAGGGGTTGATCAAGCAGTTTCTTTCTTCATTCTAAATAAATGCTCATATTCAGGACTTACAGAAAACTCCACATTCTCAGTTCAAGCATCAAAGGGTAATTTCTCTCAAGTTGGAATCAAAAAACTTCCAGCATATTCTAAAATAATACAGAACTGGAAAATAACAAATCTTGATTATTCAGAACTGATGAAAGCAGAAGGGAAAGATGTTTTTGTTTTTCTTGACCCTCCATATGATATCAAATCATTTCTATATGGAACAGATAGAAAGATGCACTCAAACTTCTGTCATATAAGATTTGCTAAAGATGTTGAAGAATGTAAGCATAAATTTATGATAACTTATAATGTTAATGATTGGTTAGTTGAAAGGTATAAGAACTTCTATCAAAGAGAATTTCTTTTACAATATTCAATGGTTCATAGGAAAAATAATAAGAAGGCAGAACTTCTTATATCAAATTACGAGGTTGCTCCTGAAGCAAACTCTTTACAATCTTTTTTTGGAAATGAGGTAAAATGAGACAGAACAAAACATTACAGGAAAACATGGAAGATTTTTTTCAAGAAATTGAAGACAGGGTTTACAAGTATGATATTGGATGGTTGGAAGCTATCTTGGAATACTGTGAAGATACTGGATTGGAACCTGATAGAGTTTCAAAACTTGTATCACCAAACCTGAAGAGTAAGTTAGAAATGGAAGCAAAAAGTTTAAACTTTATTGAAAAGAGTTCTAAACTTCCAGTATGATTGAAGAAAGTAAGTATAGAAATTTAGAAAAATATTTCAAGTTGTATCATTCTATCAGATTGCACTTTTCTTCAAACTATGATTTTTTCAAATACAGAGGAAAGACAAGGAAGTTTGGAAATCTTGATCAAAAGAGAGGAAAGAATTTTATATTCAGACTTGAAAAAAAATATGGGAATGAGTTTGCTAATTTTCTGGTTTGTATGTTTACTTTTCACAGCAAAGAGAATTGGAGATTAGATCAGTTCATTGGAGTTGAAAATGAAAAGATTTATGATCAATGGAAATCAAAAATGACTTCATTACCATATTACTTTGAACAAGATTTAAATTTTTTGAAAGATTTGAATGTTCCTTTCAATGATATGTTTAAATGTACAGTCATTAAAAACGGCGTCAAGTCTAAATCTCATCCTTTGATATTGAAGCATTACATTAAAGAAGATATAAATTTGGAAACTTTAATTGTTATTGATATTGTTCTGGGATATTTCCAGCACTGGGATAAAAGTATGGAAAACGATTTTATGTGGAAAGATTTACATTTCAAAATAAAGAAGTACAAACCATTCTTGACCATATCAAGAGAAAGATACAAAGAAATATTAAAAAAAGTTTTTGTTTAGTATTGACTATTTTAGGAATTTAAGTTATAATATTAATGACTTAATTTTATTAGGAGTATATTTATGAGTTTTGCAAATTTAAAAAAGAAAAGACAAAGTAATTTTGACAAGTTGAAAACTCAACTTGAAGGTTTAACAAATAAAAGTGGAAACGTTGAAGAAGAGTATTGGAAACCTGTATTCGACCAAGATGCTGGTATTGGTTCTGCTGTTATTCGATTCTTACCATCAAAAGATAGTGATGAACTTCCATGGGTGAAAGTTTTCTCTCACTATTTTCAAGGACCAGGTGGATGGTATATTGAAAAGTCCTTAACCACTATTGGACAGAAAGACCCAGTGTATGAGTTCAATGGCACTCTATATAATTCAGGAGATGAGGCACTAAAAGCACAAGGTAGAAAGCAGAAAAGGAATGTTTCCTATTATGCTAATATCTATGTCGTGAAAGATCCTGCTAATCCTCAGAATGAAGGTAAAGTTTTCTTGTATAAGTTTGGTACAACAATCTTTAACAAGATTACGGAAGCAATCTCACCTAAGTTTGAGGATGAGGAAGCAATTGACCCATTTGATCTGTGGTCTGGTGCCAACTTTAAAATCAGAATGAAGATGAAAGGTGACTATCTAAACTATGATGATTCTGCTTTTGATAGAACTACTGCTTTACATGATGATGAGGACTTCTTAGAGAAGGTTTACAATGAGATAAAACCTTTAACCTCATTTACTTCTCCTGATTCTTTTAAGTCTTATGAGCAATTAAAAGCAAGACTTGATAAAGTTTTAGGGAAGACTCAACAAAAAACAATTCAAGATTCAGTTCAGGTAGTTGATATTGAAGATGTTGAAGTTTCTGTTTCCTCTACAACAGTTGATGAAGTTGTATCAGATCCAGATGATGCTTTAGCGTTATTTGAACAACTATCACAGTAAAACTCATATTTGGGGTGGGAATATTCCCACCCCCTAAATAATAATATGAAACCTATAATGTTGATAGAGAGGTATGTTGATCAAGATGAAACTGTAATTCTACCATTTCAAATTTTAAATCAATATGTTATTGAAGTTTTTTTAGATGACCAATCTAAAACTCCTGTGGAAAATGTTTATGTTCAAGGGGATAGGTTATATTTTAGAAAATTTTATCAGAACTATAAATATCCAACAAAAGTTTGTATTAAATATATAACCAAGGATTTTTGATGAAAAGAGAAAATCAAAATCTTAGAGACGATATAATAAAAATGGAAAATCGTCTTGTTGAACATATAATGTCTAAGATTGAAGATTTAGATTTGGATATGAATATAGTTGAAACAAGAGTTGTGAGTCAAGGAAAATTTAAAAAAAGTATAGAATCTTGCCACTCGCTTCAAATAAAATATGAAGTTCATTACTTAGAGGAGAGTCTTTCCATAGACCCTATAAAGAAAAAAATCCTTTACAATAACACTAAAATAGGTTATAATGGTATAGAGATATCAAATGATCACTACATAAAACTGAGAATGGCAATCATAAGTAGAAAAAAGTATTTTGAGATGATTGACAAAAAAGAAAAATTGGAAAAAATTCTAAAGTAGGTGAACCTGTGTCAATAAAAGTTAGTTATGCATATTGTGAATGGTCTAACAGGGAAGAGATTAGAAAAAAGGTTAAAAATCTTGAACAAGAAGAAGTTGTAATTGAAGAAGTGAAAAAAGAGAAAGAATATGGAAAGTAGAAAAATCGAAGAATATGTTTCAGAGAAATTCATAAAAGATTTTAATAACCATTTAGCTTTAGAGCATAAACTTTTAGATGAAGTTAAAAAAATGGAGAAATCTGGACTCCAAAATACAGTTGAATATAAAAGATTGGTGAGTATAAAAACTGAACAGAGTTATTTTATTTCATATTTATACAGACTCATTGAACTTTTAAATTCTAATGACAATCAATTACTAAAAAATTTATCACCAGAAAATATGAAAATTAAAAGAATGATTCAAGTCTGGAAAAAATCAGACTATAAATTCATTAGAAAAATGAGAAAAGGTATAGGTGATGATGGTGTTAATCTTATGAAGAATAGTGTAGATAAAAGTATCCTAAAAGTTAATGAGTATATTGTTGATTTAGGAAATAAATTAAAGGATTTGTGATGGAAGTTAATTTAATCAGTTTGTTTGTTGTAATATACTTGGCAACTTTATTGAGTGATGCAACATTTTTTTCATTTAATGTTATAGTTCAATACTATAGACAAAGGAAGATGAATAAGAATATGGATGCACTTAGAAAAAATTTGGAAGAACTTTACGGTAAAAATAAAAATAATGGAGGAAAATAATGTCCAATTGTGAAACTTGTGGTGTTGAATTTCGTTCTGGAGATTTTGTAACTGGTAGAAATTATTATTCATGTTTAAGGTGTAGAAAATATAATAGGAAAACTAACGGTTATACACCTTTTAGTTTTCTCAGAGAATTAAAATCTAAAATGAGAGATTCCAAATTGGTGAATGAAATTTGGGATAACATTCACCATACAGTTCTTGAAGTTTCTGGCGGGAATGTTGTTGAATTGAATTGTTGTAAAGAAAAAGATTTTGATAAGATGATATCACAACAAAGTAGGAATCATGACTATTATAAAGAATTTGGCAGTTATAATGGTAAAGTCACTTTAAATGATCAAACATACTATTGGACCGTTTACTACAATTAAGGTTTTAAATGTCTAAAGAAGAAGAAAACATATATGTGTATGTCCATTTTTTAGATGTGGGGAATGCTAATTCCTCAAGAGCTAATATGTTGATGATTGAAAAGCAGGATGTCATAGAAATGTTTCAAGAATCTACAAAAAGTGAACAGACGGCTTATGAACTTTCTGGAATGAAACCTGATGAGTTTTTTCCTATGGATGGTGAAATTGATGAAAGTGAATCTACTTACATTTTATTTAAGGTATAATTGATGATTTTAAAACTAGGAAAAACTGATATGGGTCAATTGATAGTTGAATGTTCAACTTCAGTTGTTGGTTGTGAAGATTGTTTTGTATTAATTCATAAAGCAGATAGTGTAACTGATGAATCTGTAATTTTAGGTAAATATAAAAATTTATCAGAAGTTAAAGAAGCAGCAAACAAATTTCTGGAAGAGGAAATACCGTTATAATGGAAACTTTTATAGAATATTACATTTTAAACATTGTCATTTGGGGATTATTCCTTAGGTGGCAATTATTTATCAAACAAGATATTAAAAATGACATGGTGGAAAGATTGGAAATGTCACCAGAAGATGTTGATAAAGCATTATTCAAAAATTGGATAGTGTTGACTCTATTCTGGTGGTTTACTATCATTATGGTTGTAGTTTACACTATAAAGATGAAATGGGATAGGCAATAAATGTTAAAGACTTGTTGTGAGTTAATGCAAAAGGCATATCAACTCAATTGGATAACTTCAAGGGACGGTAATATATCTGTCAGAAATAGGGACAGGGAACACTTCTGGATCACTCCTAGTGGGATTCGAAAACCTATGCTTGATCCTGATATGTGGAAAAAAGTTTCTCTTTATAAGGATAACAATAAGTTTGTTTGTTTAGAACATACCTCGCTATCAGCAAATTTAGCACCCTCTGGTGAAACTCCATTACATTATGGTATTCAGAAAAATATTTCTGGTGATTGTAGTAGAGTTGTTGTTCACTTTCATCCAACTTACATTGTAGCTGCTCTTCATAGGGGTATAGAACTGAATAAACTTGTTCTTGAGTTCCCAGAACTAGGTAGGTATACAAAGGTTGGGAAGTCTGTTCCAGATGTTCCACCCATATCACAAGAATTAGCAGATAGGTGTCATGAGAACCTTGGATTGAAAGATGATGGTTCTTTGGAATGTGATATTGTAGGTATTAAAGGTCATGGGGTTGTTTCTATTGCAGAATCCCCTTGGCAAGCATTTGAACATATAGAAAGGTTAGAACATATCTGTAAGATTGTTTTAGTCAGTGGTGTATAATATGAAAAATTTATTTCTTAAAATTATGGCAATTTATATTGAAGTTGTTGGATTTGTTGCTGCATTAGCATTCTTCATTCTAGCTTTTCCAGTTATGGTTACTTTGAAATTGACAGGGTTATCTATAGAAAAGGAATTGTGATAAATTGGAATAAAGGATGTATGAATATAGAGTAGAAAATGTTAGAGTTATTGACGGGGATACAGTTGATGTTGATATTGATTTAGGTTTTGGTGTCTGGATGAAAAAACAGAGAATCAGGATTTATGGAATTGACACCCCAGAATCAAGAACCAAGGATAAGGTTGAAAAAGTTTTTGGACTTGCTGCTAAGAAAAGACTTGAAGAAATATTATCTATGAGTGATGATATTCTTTTAAGAAGTGTTAAAGATGTTAGAGGTAAGTTTGGAAGAATCCTTGGAGATTTCGTCATATATGATTTAGCTGGGACTTGTGGTGACCTTCTATGTACAGAAGGTCATGCTGTTAGGTACTTGGGTCAAAGTAAAGAAGAAATTCAAGAAGAACACGAAAAGAACAGGCAGAGACTGATACAAGAAGGTAAAGTTGTATTATAAATATTTTTATGACACCTAAAACATTTTTTAAAAAACTTTCAAGTAAAATAGAAAATTTAGATTCAGAAAAGAAAGAAGAACTTTTTAATAAATCAAATTTGGAAATATTGAAAAGAATTTCAGAATACTGTCAAAAAAATAAAAAAGTTATTGTTATAACAGACAGACAACAGTGTGCAGATTTTTATAAAATATTAAGATTTTTTAAATTAAGTATCTATTACACTAGAAGGGGTTGGGCTATCTTTTTAACAAATTTCAGTGGAAAGAAATTCACCAAGATAAGAGATGACAGGTATAGGTTTTTGAAAAAGTTATATCCTAAATGTAAAGAATATAAAGAACTTTTAAAAAAGAGAAACGATTTTTTTGAACATGTCTTGAAATAAGAAGTTCTGAGAAACAATATACACCAATAATAAATAAGTTGCATAATGTAGAATTTGATCAAATGTTTGAAATAACCAATAAACTATAGAAGAGTTTGAAATTTTAAATATCCTCATAATTTTTGTCTTGAGATAATCTATATGCCAGTGTAAAATATAATCAATACCTGATAATAAAAAACAATACTCAAGAGGAACTAAAAACAAGTATGAAACTATTAAAGTCAAAAGTGCGTGATCGAAATAGTGTAAATGACATTCACCCAAATATCTGGTTTTGTCAAGTGGTACTTTTTTGAACTGTAGGTATAAATCACAGAAAGCATGTTTGACGAACAAAGCAAATAAAAATATTGTATCCATTTTTATTATTTATAATAGGAGTTAGTTATGAATGATGTTAGTATTGACGAGAAAGAAGAATTGTTGGTAATCTTTATGGAAGAATGTGCTGAAGCATCTGTTGAAGCTTCAAAAGTCATTCGTTTTGGTAGGAATGATGAAGAAATTGGAAGTCTTGTAAGAGAAGTTGGTGACCTTATGTGTATGATAAATCTACTAGAGGAATATGGACTGATAAATAGAAATCAGATAAATCAATATGCTTTAGCTAAAAGAGAAAAGTTGAAAAAATGGAGTAACTTGAACGTGTCTTAACTGGTGGTGAAAAATGTCTTACAATTACACTTTTGATCAAGAAGAAGTTTCGGATTTACACAAAGAAGTTCATAACATAAGACCTACTTATGAATGGTGGGAAATGTGGCATGATGC
>Ga0163109_10002060_pt1 | contig 15821 bp, 12 predicted proteins | sample CRUFie1St13metaG_FD_108704 | JGI IMG/M metagenome (GOLD analysis project Ga0163109, IMG submission 108704) | Marine microbial communities from the Costa Rica Dome - CRUD Field 142mm St13 metaG | ecosystem: Environmental > Aquatic > Marine > Oceanic > Photic zone | place: Costa Rica: the Eastern... | reverse complement strand
CGATCTTTTATTGTCAATAAGCGTGCTTGATTGTCGTCTAGCCAGGGGCTTACATGTCCAAGATTTCTGCAGCATTCAATTAATTGTTGGCTAACCTTTGTGGCTCCTTCTTCTCTGCAGGTTTGAATTTCTTCAAGGGCTTTCTCCAGCTTGATTCCATTAGGTTGTTGGGTTTCATTGATGTGTCGAGGTCTCCAGCCAAGAGAGTTGCAGCAAAGTAGAAGTTCCTGCTGAAGTTGGCAAGAATTCTCGATTAGTTGTAGTACGTCTTTAGCAACCGCTGCAGTCTCTGGATCATCACCATAAGCCAATTGTTCCCAGATCTTGCAGGCTTGTTCAATGTTGCCTAGTTCTAATTCAGCCCGCGCACGATTGTCATCAAGCCAGGGGGATTTCCATCCATTGAGTTCTCCAATTTCAATTAATTCAAGAGAAAGATCGGCGCGACCAGCATTTCGACAGGCGATTATTTCAAGAAGTAACTGAGTTTCATCCGCTGGTTTGTTGGGTGGAACGTGCTGAGGTGCCCAACAGCGCAGGGCGCAGTGTTGGCGGAGTAAGTAGCTCAGATGCCCAGTTTGTGGGAGCATGTCCTCAGCTTGGTTGAACGGGCAGACGGTGTCCATTCTCTACGTCTGTCATGGTCATCCTCGTTATGCCAAAGGTGGTGGTGAACTCGCAGCCTGGAGGCTGTTCAAGGCCTTTGAGGGGGAGGGAGCATCTCTTCTCGCTGCCGCTCCAGCAGCAGAAACGTTGCCTCCAGGCTGTGAGGTGATGTCTGTTGGACATCACCAATGGCTGATCAGGCCCTCTCTATCGCCATTGCAGCATGGCACCGAAGTTAATTTGCAGGATGGAGCAGCATTGCATCAGGCGCTAGCCGGGTTGAAGCCCGAAATAGTGCATCTGCACCATTACGTGCATGTGGGTATTGATCTTGTGCATGCTCTGCGCCGTTGGTTCCCAAATGCTGGGTTTCTGTTCACTCTTCATGAGTACTGGGCGCCCTGTGCGTATGAAGGTCGGATGTTGCGTCGTTCCGGCGATCTATGCGACGGTCCAGAGCCTGAGGCCTGTGCGGATTGTGTGGGAGAGCAGCATCGTGCGGATTTGGTGATTCGCAATCTGCGGTTGCAGAGAATGATCGCTGTCATTGATCATTTCATTTCCCCAAGCCAATTTTTGAAAGATCGTTATGTGGACTGGGGCCTGTCTTCCAATCAAATCAGTGTTGTAGAGAACTTGCCTGCTGAACGACCAGATAAGGCCACGTCACGCAAAATTGATCTGAATTGTGAGCTAGTTCTGGGATATTTTGGACAATTAAATCCTTGGAAAGGTATTGGTTTGATTGTAGAAGCTATCAGGATAGCCCGATTTAAATATCCACAATTGCGCCTAGAGATCAATGGATGCGACTCTGAAGATTTGAAGCCTGCGAACTCTCCTTATCCTGAATTTGTTGAACATCTCCAGGCTTTGTTGAACTCTTCATCGATGGAAGGAGTGCAGTTGCGTGGTCGTTATGAGCCTCATCAGTTGAGTGGACGTATGGAATCTGTGGACTTGGTTGTGATGGGTTCATCGTGGTATGAAAATGCACCCATGGTGATTCAAGAGTCATTTCTGCATGGGAAGCCGGTCATTGCTCCGGCCCTTGGTGGTATGGCAGAAAAGGTGACTGATGGGTATTCCGGCTTGTTGTTTGAACCGGGGGATGCCGTGGATCTTGCACGTGTAATGGGACGTTGTTGTCAGGAGCCTTCACTGGTTGTGCAGTTACAGCATCAGGTTCAATCCATGTCACTCCAAGGTGATTTAGTGCTCGAGCAGCACAGTGCTTTGTATGGTCGGTTTCGAGGTGAATTTCAGCCTGTCGTCAATTCTCCTCTGGTTGAAGACCAGCTTCTCAAGGATTTACGGCGTAATTTCGAGCCATTGGGTGCCAACTGCGAGTTGGGATTTCTTATGGCTCAATTGGGGATAAATCGCTCTAGTTTATTTCGGTGGTTGTTCACACCTTTGTCTGGGCTTGAGTTGGTGCTGAACGAGAAACTGCAGGATTTTTTCAGTATGCCTGAAGCTGTTCAGGATCCGGTGATGGCCAGCGATATGATTGTGGATCGTCGCACTGGCATCTTTTTTCATGCCGGCGAACTTCGGCTGGCGCTGGAACAATCCCAGGATCTTAAAAATTCTTATGATGATTTGCGTTGTTTGGAGGTCTTCCGTGAGCAGCAAGGAAAGTATTTATATCTAGTTGAAAAATTTTTGGCATCAGTGTCTGACCCTGCCACATTGCATGTTTTCTCTGATTTTCACCATGAGCTCAATGAAGCAGCAATGTTTCGCGTAAAAGATAGTTTACAAGCGATGGGCAAACCTCCAGGATCAACTCTACTTTTTGTACAAGCTAGTTCAAACATCAATCGGATTAATCAGGTTCAGTCTTTGGGTGATGGTCTCCAGTTGGCCATGATTCGACAGTTGGCACCTGGAGAACATGCTGACAGAATTGATTTGAAGGCTTGGATTGATATCCTCAGTCGTTCTCGTCAGTTGTAATTGATTTCCAGCCAAACTTTAAAATATTAATTTTCCCGGCATGATGAAGTGGTTGAAAAAGTAGTCCATCTATTGGTCTTGAATGGTCTATTGTGATTCTTATGCTCTGCCTTCCTTTTGTAACTTCATATTCATGTACTTCAAGTAAGGATGACATTTCCAAGCATTCTCTGAGTACTGTTATCTTGAGTAAACTATGGACATCTGACTGTATGTCGATCTCTAATTCTCCGTATGGTTGCGTTGTTAATGTGTGAATGTGCATTACAGGAACATCTCCTGTGGCCTCAAAGGTCTCTGGTGAATTTTTTAGTTGTTTGAGTTCCCGGTTATGAAGAGCATCCCCAACCCCTTTGATGTGAAGGCTGTGCTGTTTTTTTTGTTGAGCTTCCCATTTTAAAGTTTCTGTTGGATGAGATTGATAGCTGAGTTCTGCAACTAACGCCTTTTTGAAATCATCATTGGGTACATAGTTCTCTTTCTCTAGGATGCTGCTGAACAACAACGAGGATCCATTATCGTCATTATCGACGCCTGCGAGATAACGCTCTGTTTCTGATGTGATGAGTACATCTGGCGAAAATAAATGGATTATGTCTGGCTGAAAGTATGGACCACGTATATATAGTATTGTTTGAAAATCTTCCGCGAACAAGTGCAGCATTGTTTTTATAAAGCTGTCCCCAAATAGTACTAATCTGCGCTTGCTTTTGCTCAATGGGTTGAAGCTAATTACCATGTCACCGGAATTGCCTGCTAATTCTTTCGTGTTGCTGAATTGCAGTGATTCTCCTAGCCAAGGAAAACATAGGCTAGGTATTGCTTTATTTTTACCGAGCATCATTCCCAAATCACCTTCGCGCATTTGCTCCCTAATCCTGAGCATGGGGAAAGTTCTGGTTAGGTTTTGTATGTGCTTGCTTATTTCTCGATAGACGCATAATTGCCCCACTGCATTGATATGAGTGTCGTTCTTCCAGTAACAGTCTATCTCTGTTTGCCTATTGATTAAGGCAGATAGTGGATAAAGTATTCTCTCTTTTTCATGATCTCTCCCCGGGAAAAGAGGACTGTAAGAATTTAGAAACAAGCTGCGAATATTGCTCCGATAATCATCAGGACAGTATTGTCTTAGTACAAGTGGTTTGCAGGGAAACACCACGTGTAAGAATTCAATATTGTGCTGTGCGGCAAAGTTTTTTCTATAATAGAAATTAGATAAAAAATTTTGCCTGGATTCAGGCGAGGCAGTTTCTTTTCCTGATAAATAAGAGAATTGATTGTAATTTCCTTCATGCAGGAACAGATAATCATCGTGGCCGATCAATACATTATTGATTATGCTTCCTGGTTTGTTATCCATCAAAATGCCAATTCAGTGTAAATACCAACCCGAGTTCGGCAATCACTGAAGGTGGAATTTTCACGATTTCTGCATTCTTTGAAATCAAATGAAAGGTCAAGATCTTCATTAACGCCTTTTATTGGATTTAATGCTTCAATCGAAATCGTCCACGGAATTGATTTAAATGGTTTGATAGAGATGCCCAAATCAACAGCAGTGCCGCCGTACTTGGCATACATTCCTAACCATGGCCATGGAGCGAAACCAATCGACGCAATTGGGCCAATATAAACTTGATGCAAGCAATCACTGGTCACTGCTGTGATTGGTTTTCCAGAAAAGATTGACCTGTCAGCGCAAACAAATGCTGAAGAAACGCCAGCAACATCTGAATAATATACATATCCGGATGTATCTGGATCAAAGTACTCTGCAAAAAGTGAAGGGTATAGTCCACCTCGTAGATATTCAGGATATTCAATAGTGCCGATATTGGTTTTTGTATTAAAAACATCTGTCATAAGGCCGAGTGATAATGAAATAATGGGGGGCTCTAAGCTGTTATCAAGTAGGAATACTTTTGTTCCAAACATTGCAAAGTTTCTTGGAAGATCTGTTTTTTCATCTAAATGAAATAACCTATATCCTGCGAAAGTTAAGCCAAATGTTTTGCCGAAGTTTTTTGATAGAACAAATCCTAACGATTGGCCGTCACCGAAGGCTGTTCCCTCATCGTCAGCGCCGAATATTTGATCGCCCACTGTAAAATTAAACGGTGAACCTTCTCCGCTGAGACTGTGCATTGTCCAATGTAGATCAAAACTGAAAGCTGGAGAGTTCCAAAGCCTTACTCTTGTTTCGAGCAATGCATCGGCACAAGAATCTAGAAAGTCACCCGTTTCGCATACAGATCCTGTGACTCGTGAATCGTCGATGGCGATGATTGCTGCGTTAATCCAACTTTCTGGATGCCTTTGGAGTGCATTAAATCCTAAATTAGGATAAACGGTATCACCAATCTGAATCATGCTTCCTCGCGAATATGCCGTGGTGTAATGAATCTGATCTTCTTCACTCATTAACTGACCGTTAGGCCAGCGCAAACCTGATTCAGCTGCCTGTTGATTGTCGTTAACTTGAATTTTTTTCTCCTCAGTTACAGTTAATTCAGCTTCTTCAGGGGCCAAACTCTTTTCATCACCCTTCACTTCTTTCCAGATTAGTTTTTTATTCTTATGTTTTTTTTCTTCAGGAATCAGAGGCATCCAGATTGGACCTTGTGAAGGTGTTTCTGGTGGTTGGACGATTTTCCATTGAGGCTTGAATGTTTCTTCGCTGGACTTGGCTTCAATTGGTTTCCACCGAGGTTCAGCTTTCAAGGGTGACGCTAAAACCATTGGTATTGCAAGAGCTGCCGACAAACTTTGTCTGCAGAAGTTCAGCCACGGCTGAGACAATGACTCAGGCCTCCATCGTTGGATCCAGTAACAACCAACCAGCCAGTGGAGTACCTTGAAGAGCCAGCTGCTCACGAAGTTTTTGGAGTTGCTGTCGTTGAGCTGTACCCGGCGCCGTTACAAGAAGTTGAGTATCACATCCGCGGCTTGCAAGTAGGTCGCGAGTCACGATCAATGTCTTGTCACCGAGAGTTGTTTTCAGTGATTTGTTGAGTTGGCTGACTTGTTCGTTTTGAATGTTTCCCACAGGGATAAGGCCAATGGATTGCACTTTGGCAAGTGGACCATTCATCAGAAGTTCTCCTGTCAGGCTCCAGTTTTCCGGCTTGCTGACGGGTAGACGTTCCAACATGGGACATGGAAGGAGAGCCTTAAGTTCGTCTTCACTGAAGACCAGATCACTCAGGCGATCTCGGATCAGTGCAATCACAGAGCCAGAAAGAAGTCCAATTAATGAACCAAGAACCACGATTCTTCTCTTACGTGGTGCAATTGGTTTGTCTAACAGAGTTGGATTGGAGATCAATTCCCAGGGATCGGTCTGGCGGGCTTGATCCAATCGCATTCCTTGTAGTTGGGCTTCCATCTCAGCGAGTAATTTTTCATCTCGCAATGCAGTCCGTACTAATTCCCTGTGTTTTAATACAACTTCACGTGGACGAGTAAGTGATGCTAATTCAGCCTCAGCTGTTAAGAGCTCTCCTTGAAGTAAGCCAATTGTTTGTTGATTAATATACGAGGTGAGACTATTGCGTTGACGTTCAAGCGCTTGAATAGTTTGATCTCCCGGCGTCAGCAATGCTGATCTTTCATTGAGTTTTGCTTCTAATTCTTGTAATTTACTGAAAAGTTCGGCATTCGCCTCAAGCTGTGGCGCTTGATATAAACGAACTCCGCCTACGTTACGTGCTGCATTTATTTGTTGACGGATGGCGTTGACTTTGTTTCTTGCTTTTTCGCGACTCGCTTCAACAGACGTTTTTTCCGATCCCACACCGTAAGCATTGGCAGGTAAACCATCTTGGATGCCTAATCCATTTAATAAAGCATAATTTTGAGCAGCCTGCATTGAGAGATTCGACTGGTCTTGCAGTTTTTCAATCTGTTCGTCTAGATAGTTAACTGCTTGTGAGAGACCACGCTTTCGATCTCGTCCGGAATAGGTTTGATATGCTTTCGATATACGGTTTAAGACTGGGATTACAAGTGCTTCATCTGTATCTCTGTAAGCAAGATTGAGGACTGATGTTCCCTTAATAAGTTGAATAGTAAGATTTTTGTTTAGCCATTTAGTATAAGACCATTTTTCTACGTTTTTTCCTGACTGGGATTTCTCTCCTTTGACAAAGTCATAGATGGGTCTTAGCACAGAAGGACTTTCAAGAACTTTGACTTCTGTGCGTAATGAGCTTTTGTCACTGCCTCCGAGTCCTGCCAGGCTGGAAAGCATCGGATTGGCTGCTGCTAATTGAGCAAGTTGTCCACTTCCACTGCCTTCATTATTTTCAAGAACAATTTGGAAGCTGCCTTCCCAAATCGGCTTTCTTGTATATGCAAAAATTATGCTTAAAAAGATCGCACCAAAAGTAATGCCACCAATTAGCAATTTTTGTCTTAAAAGAGCTGCGTATACTTGCTTAAGGTCAATCTCGTCGTTGTTGGTCTGGGAATTAAATTGATTGTCTATACTGTTGTCATTCATTGTTGTACATCCCTGTAAATTGAATAAACCGAGTAAAGGCCAACAGCAGGTTCTGTTATTTCATTAAGGAATTCGAGCGATGCACTTACAAGTGACTCATTGACTCTCACCACATCACCCGGCATTAAAACCGGATTGCGGTAGTCACCGGAAGTCGCTTTTGGATTGTATGAAAATAAGCGCCGATCGGTTGCTCCATCTTGGGTAAAACGAAGAAATTCAACATTACCTCTCATTAGCTTTGGGCCGCCAGCACTGGCAATAGCCTGATTAAGTGAAGCCCCTTGAGGCAATTGTTGTGGCCCTGGTTCTTTGACGCGACCACTCACAAAAACTTCGATGAAGTCTGGTGAAAGATTAGTACGGCTGGCTGCCAGCAATTGATCCCTAAGAACGCTGTTTGATTTTGGGACATAGATGCTGTCTCCGTCGTAAAGGCGTATGTTCACATCTTCTTCACCATCGCTGATTAGTCGAAGAAAATTCACTTCAGCACGTACTTTTCCGCCACCCTGGGATAGTGGGCGTTTCCGGGTGATCCGTACTGAATCAAGTTGGGAGTATGGGGTGACTCCACGAGATGCTTGAAGAGCATCAAAAAGTGTTGGTGTTGGAAGTTGTTTTCTTGTCTCAGTGGAGTTGGTGCTGCGATTATCGGCACCACTGGAAGGTTTGATGGATGCACCTCTCGAACGTATGGCACCACTGTTGGTGACTATGTATTCTGAGGTGTTGACCGTAACGTCCTGAACAAGATCGGCTCCACGAATTGTGTAATATCCTGGCCGTGTAACCTCTCCTCCGACATAAACTCTTACAGGTCTATACCCAACCGGCGTAATGTAAACCTGTGGTTCAAGAACATATTTTTTGTATTGAGCTGTTAGAAATAACCTTAATTCTTCTATTGTGAGGTCTTCAACTTGAAGTGCACGGAGTCTTGGTAAGTATAAAATTCCGTCGGGTCCGATTGTAAAAGTTCCAGTAAGCTCTGGTAAATCGAGAAGCTCGATTAATAATTTATCGCCAGCTCCAAGTATATAAGTATCGTAACTAATTTTACGGTTTTTATAAAAATCTACTGATGAAGAGTTGGTTGGCAAGGAAGTGCCATTGCTTGATGATGTTTCTTGCGCTTTGAACGGGGTATTTCCGAACAACAGGCAATTGACCATCAGACCGCCGGTTATAGCTGCCTGGATTTTTTTGAAGGGTCCCATCTGCTTAACCTATGAGAGGACTCACCCCTCTTTCTATCTGGAGTGGGCAGGTGTCTGGTTGGCTCATTCGTATCCATTGGGGTTTTGGCTCTGCCATGCCCAACCATCCCGACATATTTCCGACAGATCTCGTTGTGTGCGCCAGCCCAGTCGCTCCTCAGCCATGTTCGGATCGGCAACGCTGGCAGCTGCATCTCCATTCCTTCGTTCTGTTATCTGATACGGGATGGAACGACCAGCAGCTGATTCCATCCCACGGAGCATCTCTAGAACAGAAATGCCCTTGCCGCTGCCGAGGTTTAGGGTCAGTCGCTGTGGCGACTCGTCAAGTAAGCAATTCAATGCTGCTCGGTGGCCTTCTGCTAAGTCCTGGATATGGATGTAGTCCCTCACTCCGGTGCCATCCGGTGTTGGCCAGTCGTCGCCAAACACCTGCACCTGTGGCCGTAACCCCCCTGCTACTTGGCAGATATAGGGAAACAGATTGTTGGGCTTACCCAAAGGGTTTTCGCCGATCAGCCCTGAGGGGTGCGCCCCAACAGGGTTGAAGTAACGCAGACATGCGATTCGCCACTCATCGGGTGCACTGGCTTGAACGTCTGCCAGCATCTGTTCGACAGCGGCTTTGGTGTGACCATAGGGATTGATGGGTTTGATTGGAGCGTCCTCAGGAATTGGTATCGCATCAGGAAACCCATAAATGGTTGCTGTGCTGCTGAAAACCAGGGTCTTGCATCCATGCCGATGCATTGTGTCGAGAAGACACCGACTCCCATTGACATTCACATCCCAGTAACTCAGAGGCTTCAGCGTCGATTCGCCCACAGATTTCAGGCCTGCGAAATGGATCACGGCATCAATCTTTGATCTCCTGGCTGCGAAGGCCTTGTCAAGCTGAGCTGAGCTTCGGATGTCTCCTTCCATGAGCTGCAGTCTCGAAGCGGCTTCTTTGCCGGCCAGTTGACGAACTCGGTTGATCGCCAAATGACTGCTGTTGCTGAAGTCGTCAAACACAAGCAGATGATGCCCGTCCTGCAGCAAGCAGAGGGAGGTATGGCTGCCGATGAACCCTGCACCACCAGTGATCAGCAGCTCAGCCATCGCTTCATCCGTGTGAATGTGACCCATCATCGGCTTTGACAGATGCATCCAGCAGCACGTCACTGAATGACTTCAGGGTCGCGACTGCTTGGCCATCTCGCCGTTGATCAAGAATGACGTACACCCTTATGATTTGATTGATGTCACGAGCCTCTTGCACCGTAATTATGTGGTTTTTTTCTGAACTCCTCGCGCCTTGCAGTTAGCTCGTTGCAGAGGTGTTATGGCAATATCAGAGAGATTCGATTTCTTTGGTTAATCAAGATTTTTTCACAATAGCAATGACTGCCCTTTCGTGTTCTGATCAATGCAGTTAAGGCTGCCCTTCCTTCTTTCTCGCAAGAGACTGATTACAGCAGCTTTATTGGATGGCTGTGTTTTTACGTCGTTGTATTATGGAATGTTTTATTGGTCATTTGAGCGTTGGCCAGCCGTTTCCCTGAGAATCGGTGCCTTGCTCGTGGTGTGGTTAGCAGGTAGTTATGTCATTGGACGGTACACTTTCAACGAATATAAAACAAGAATTAGATTTGGGATTTCAGTTATTCAACAATCGGTAAGCACTCTCGTAATGCTTTTGCTTACATTGAGTGTTGTTCTCTTGCATTTCTGGTTGTTTAATCGCGACCCTGTTCTGGCTACATTTCGTAGTTTTTTGATTCCCTTTATGGGTGCAGTCGCAATCTTAAGCCCTTTAATTCAGATCGTTCTCCAACAAATAATTATTGGCAACAACCAGGCTAAGGTATGGAATTTTATTGGTGCTTCCGAAGGCTTTTCTAGACTATGCGAAGAGCTTGAATGGACAAGAATTCCCGTAAGAGTTAATTTAGCGGATGAAGATTGTATGACTTCTTTAAAGGGTGACGGGCTCATTGTTCAGGATATTGATAAATTGCCTTCTTCTCTCCATCAAAAATTGGTTCGTCTTCAGTACAAAGGGATAATAATTTTGCCATTGTTCGCTTGGTGTGAGGCAATACTTCAACGATTTCCATCTATATTTTTGAGTGATGCAGACATCCTTAGGGGTGAATTCACAATACCAAGTGGTTCTCTTCAGTCGAGATTAAAGCGCTTTGGCGATGTCTTTGTTGCAATTTTTCTTTTAATTGTTACTAGTCCCTTGATGCTAATTGCAGCAATTTTAATCAAACTCTCTGATGGAGGGCCAGTTTTTTATTCACAAATTCGCAGTGGTGTGGATGGTGAGCCATACAAGATCTGGAAATTCAGAAGTATGTGTAATCAGGCTGAAACGAGTGGTGCACAGTGGGTTGAACGTCAGGATCCGCGCATTACACAAGTTGGTTCAATTTTACGTCGTACTCGCCTTGATGAACTACCCCAGCTTTGGTGTGTGTTGACAGGAGCAATGAGTTTGATCGGCCCACGTCCTGAGCGACCTGAATTTGACCAGGAACTGGAGAGACAAATTCCTCATTATCGCCTCAGGCATCGCATACGTCCAGGTTTGAGCGGTTGGGCTCAGGTGAATTATCCCTATGGAGCTTCGGTTGAGGACTCTGCGAACAAGCTAAGCTATGATTTGTATTACTTGAGAAACTTCTCTTTTTGGTTGGATCTATTGATTTTATTTAAGACAATTCGTCTTGTGTTCAATGCACAGGGAGCTCTGCCTCAGCCAAAAGTAGCCTCTAACTCTGCAAATTTATCGTTGAAAGAATGACAGAAGCTGGACATACGAAAGTGGCTTTAATTACTGGTATTACCGGCCAGGATGGAAGCTACTTAGCAGAATTGCTTTTAGAGAAGGGGTATGAAGTTCATGGGGTAAAACGCCGTGCCTCTTCCTTCAATACAAATCGAATTGATCATTTGTATCAAGATCCCCATGAAGAGAATCCAAAATTAGTACTGCATTATGGCGATCTCACTGATAGCACGAACTTAATACGTATAATTCAACAAATTCAGCCAGATGAAATATATAATTTGGGGGCACAAAGTCATGTCGCTGTAAGTTTTGAATCTCCAGAATATACTGCTAATTGTGATGCTCTTGGTACTTTAAGGATTTTAGAGGCTGTAAGAATACTTGGTTTGACTTCTAAAACGAAGATTTATCAAGCCAGTACGAGTGAGCTGTTTGGTTTGGTGCAAGAAGTTCCTCAAAGAGAAACGACCCCTTTTTATCCAAGGAGCCCTTATGGAGTTGCCAAACTTTATGCCTACTGGATTACTGTCAATTATCGCGAAGCTTATGGAATGTATGCATGTAATGGACTGCTTTTTAATCACGAAAGTCCTAGAAGAGGAGAAACCTTTGTAACTCGCAAGATTACTCGCGGTTTGGCAAGAATCGACGCAAAATTAGATCAATGTCTTTATATGGGTAATCTTGATTCTCTGAGGGATTGGGGACATGCACGAGATTATGTCGAAATGCAGTGGCGTATGCTCCAACAACAGGGGACTCCTGAAGATTTTGTCATTGCGACTGGTCGTCAGGAAAGTGTTCGCCGCTTCATTGAGCTTGCGGCTTTTGAACTTGGTTGGGGCAACATTGAGTGGTTAGGCGAAGGCTTGGAGGAAACAGGTCGCCGTAGTGATACCGGTGAAGTTGTTGTACGAATTGATCCGCGTTATTTTCGTCCTGCTGAAGTGGAAACACTTCTTGGAGATCCAAGCTATGCCTGTGAAAAACTTGGATGGACTCCGACTACAACATTGGAAGAGCTTGTCTCAGAAATGATTGTAAAAGACAAAGAAGATGCCAAAAAAGAGGCTTATTTAAGAAGTAAAGGTTTTAAAGTTGTCGGCTCGCTTGAAAATCCACCAACAAATCAGGACATATTGAAGAATTCTGGTGCTTCGATATGAGTGATTTTCTAAAATTTTCAGATCGAATTTTTGTTGCTGGCTCGCGCGGGATGGCAGGCAGTGCAATATGTAGAGCTTTAGTTAGAAATGGTTATGGCAATCCTGCTTCGGGTGGTCAGCTATACACCCCAGTTCGAGAAGATTTGGATCTGTTGAATTATGGCGAAGTGGAGGCATGGTTTATTCAAAATAAGCCATCAGTTGTTGTATTAGCGGCAGCTAAGGTTGGTGGCATATATGCAAATACAACTTATCCTGCTGATTTTCTCTCAGACAATTTAAAAATTCAAAATAATATTATAGAAATATCTTTTAAGACTGGTGTAAGGCGTCTCTTATTTCTTGGCAGTAGCTGTATCTATCCAAAGTATGCTGAACAGCCAATTCGCGAAGATTCTTTGCTAACAGGAGCGCTTGAGCCTACTAATGAATGGTATGCAATTGCAAAAATTGCAGGAATAAAATTATGTGAAGCACTTCGTTTGCAACATGGTTTTGACGCAATTAGTTTGATGCCTACTAATCTATACGGACCTGGTGATAACTATCATCCATTAAACAGTCATGTACTTCCAGCCTTGATCAGGCGTTTCCATGAAGCAAAAGTATCTGGTGCTGAAAATGTTACATGTTGGGGAACAGGTTCACCGATGCGCGAATTTCTTCATGTAGACGATCTTGGCGAGGCCAGTGTTTTTGCACTCAAATATTGGAGTCCACTTGCTGTGAATGCTCCACTCGATGATGCTGGCAAGCCACTTGCTTTTTTGAACGTAGGTACTGGAATTGATTTAACGATTAAGCAGCTCGCCACTGCAGTAGCTCAGGCTACGGGTTTTACAGGATCTATTTCTTGGGATAAAAGCAAACCTGACGGCACACCGAAAAAGCAGCTTGATGTTAGTCGGTTGAGATCTCTTGGTTGGCGTGCAGGAATACCACTGCATCAAGGGCTTGAGAGTACAGTAAAATTGTTTCAATCTCAAATCGAACAAGATCTTGCCCGATTATAATAAAGTAAATTGTATGTGTTCATTTCTTTATAAATCTCGGCCGACGTTTTTGTCTATTTTTCTATGAAAGCTGTCATTTTGGCTGGTGGGTTGGGCACACGCATCAGTGAAGAAACGAATTTCAAGCCAAAGCCCATGGTGGAGATTGGTGGAAGACCAATACTTTGGCATATAATGAAAATATTTAGCTCACACGGTATTAATGAGTTTGTGATTTGCTGCGGCTATAAAGGTTACGTTATTAAGGAGTATTTTGCGAATTATTTTCTACACATGAGTGACGTAACATTTCATATGAGATCAAATTCTATGGAAGTTCATCATAAAAAAGCTGAGCCTTGGGAAGTAACTCTTGTTGACACTGGTGAATTCAGCATGACTGGAGGGCGATTAAAACGTGTGCGCGACTATGTGCGTGATGAAGCATTCTGTTTCACTTACGGTGACGGAGTTGCTGATGTTGATGTTGCTGCACTTGTTGCCCACCATCATGAAAATAATCGTCTCGGTACCGTAACAGCGGTTCAGCCACCAGGACGTTACGGGGCTTTGCAGTTTGGGGAGAATGCTGCGGTTAATGGCTTTCAGGAAAAACCTCAGGGTGACGGCGGCTGGATCAATGGTGGTTTTTTTGTTCTTCAACCAGAGGTGATTGATCGTATTGAAGGTGATGACACAGTCTGGGAGCAAGAACCACTTCGTGGCCTTGCTTGCGATGGTCAGCTCACTGCTTATCGTCATTCAGGGTTTTGGCAGCCAATGGATACATTACGAGACAAAATGTATTTAGAGAAACTTTGGGCTGAGTCAAATGCTCCTTGGAAAGTTTGGTGATGTTTAACTCAGAGTTCTGGGCAGGCCGAAAAGTTCTTTTAACTGGACATACCGGTTTTAAAGGTAGTTGGCTTTTGCTCTTGCTACATCAACTTGGTGCCCAGATCTGGACGTATGCTTTAGAACCTGACCAAAATCCTAGTCTTTTCAAGGAACTGTCTACGTCTATACCTGCGGGCCTGAACTGGCATCATCAAATTGGAGACCTGGCAGATCACATCGCTTTAGGTGATTTAGTGAAGTCAGCTCAGCCAGAGGTTGTCTTTCATCTTGCTGCTCAACCATTGGTAAGACGTAGTTATCAGGATCCTCTGGGTACTTGGCAAACAAACGTCATCGGAAGTTTGCACCTTCTCGAAGCACTGAAGGGTCTAGGCCATAACTGTTCCGTTGTCATGGTGACGACTGACAAGGTTTACGAGAATCGAGAGTGGGTATATGGATATCGCGAATCAGATCGTCTTGGTGGTCATGATCCCTATAGCGCTAGTAAAGCAGGCGCAGAACTTGCAATAGCCAGTTGGCGAGCAAGTTTTTGTGGAAACGACCTACACCAAACCCCTTTTCTAAGGATCGCTACAGCTCGTGCTGGAAATGTCATCGGTGGTGGCGACTGGTCGACTGACCGCATTGTTCCAGATGCGATGAGATCGTTGTCATGTGGTCAACCAATTCCGGTGCGTAACCCTGTAGCTACTCGCCCGTGGCAACATGTTCTAGAGCCATTGGTTGGTTACCTCAGTTTGGCTGAAGCGTTGGCTGACGTTCATAATCCTCCTTGCGAGGCTTTTAATTTTGGACCTCATTTGTCCAGTAATCGAACGGTTGAAGACCTTGTCTCTCAGATGCTTTGTGTCTGGCCCGGTGAGTGGGTTGACCAACGGAAAGCTGATGCTCCACATGAGGCAAATCTTTTACATCTGCAGATTGATAAAGCGCATCATTGTCTGAGTTGGAGTCCTCAATGGGATTTTATTACTACAGTCCAACGAACGGTCAATTGGTACCGTTCTTATCATGATGGTAAGTCAGCGTTTGAATGTTGTCTTGATGATTTGAACGCCTATACAAAACGGCATTCAACGCCAAATGAATGATATCTGTAATATTAAACATTAAATTTCATTTAATTCTTGCAAATGCTTGGGACCTATTCTATTTTTCTTGCATCAAATATAAGATCTGAACAAATTTTCGGCAATGATAAGACATTTATTGGCTTTAAATACTTTGAATGTATTGAGATCGAATTCCAGCCAGATTTCAGTAACCTAAGTTGTTTCTTGTTTAACCATGTATGTAAGGTAAAGTGTTCCGTAAATCCGCTACTACAATTTCTGGTTTTTATCTATATGTTCCAGCTTTATTCGCATTCAATTTTTAATTATGCTTCGACTATTTCTTCCTCGGCAAATAAGATTGCTAAAATTACTTTCTTTGGAATGTTTACTCAATTGCCCACCTGTAGATCTTACTTCCCAATTACTGTTTTGTCGACCATGCAGGTCTTAAGGCTATTAGGATATTCTTCCATGATCATTGTCAGTGTCTGTTATGATTGTTTGGTTAACTATTTTAAACTAGGCATTTTGATGCTCACAACAAATGTTCTTAAGGTTGAGAGCTTTTTTTCTGAATTATTTTTTCAAGATCAACCTAGCCCTTACTCTGATTTCAAGTGACTTTAATGGCTGAATCTCAATATATTCCTGATTGTTGTGCATTAGTTCTTCCCGTTTT
>Ga0163109_10002059_pt1 | contig 15822 bp, 8 predicted proteins | sample CRUFie1St13metaG_FD_108704 | JGI IMG/M metagenome (GOLD analysis project Ga0163109, IMG submission 108704) | Marine microbial communities from the Costa Rica Dome - CRUD Field 142mm St13 metaG | ecosystem: Environmental > Aquatic > Marine > Oceanic > Photic zone | place: Costa Rica: the Eastern... | reverse complement strand
GATGTTGTACCGTTGACTGTTAGGTCTCCACCGATTGTCACGTTAGATGTAACAACAGCAGCACCAGTAACTGTCAGTGTACCACCGTCAAATGCTAAGTTAGCACTGTCTTCTAGTTCTCCACCAGATCCAGCAAGTACAACTCTTCCATCTGTTAGATCAGATACAGCAGCAGAGTTAGCAGTTAGACCACCAGTTACAGTAAGACCAGATGCTATGTTAGCACCACCGTCTACATCTAATGCACCTGTGACTGTTAGTCCAGCACCAACTGTTGCAGTTGTTGACTTGAGGAATGTTGCAGTTGTTATACCAGAAACATTGATAGCAGAGAAGTTAGCACCCTGTCCACCACCAAGAACGAAGTCCTTGATTCTGGAAGCAGCAGTCTTTCTGTTTGTACCACCAGCACCGTCATCAACGATGAATAGATCACCATCAGTTATTGCAGCACCTATATCAGTACCACCGTCAATGTCTATTACAGCAAGAGGTAGAGTATTTGCGGTTGCATTGGCAAGAGAACCCGTTATGTCTCCCGTCAGATCACCGACAAATGTACCTGAGGTCGTGACTCCTGTAACCGTTAGATTGTCTACAACGTTTAGGTTTTGTAGAGTTGCTACGTTACCTAATGTCTTCCATGCTACTGATTCAAACTCATCTCCTACAGTTGCACCCTCTGTCATAACGAATGTAGATCCGTTTTCAGCAGCGTAATCTGTACCGTTTATAAGACGAACACCGTTCTGATAAACATCAATGAATCCTTCTGAATATCCAGCAGATACTGTGAAAGTAGTTTGACCTTGTGTAGCAGTATGTGTCTGTCTTGATGTATATGTTGTTGCAGCAACACCAGTTAGAACAACGTCAGCAACACCGTTTGAAACGATAAATTCATCAAGACCAGATCCTCTGAACTTGAATGCTGTAACTAAACCTGTGTGACCAGAAGCAGTTTGAACACCAACTAAAGGTATTAGACCATCATCAGAGTTTCTTAGATCTCCTGCTGTGATCTGACCTGTAACAGATGCAGTACCGTTTACAGATAAACCAGTTAGTGTACCAACATTAGTAAGAGAAGAGTTGACAACGTTAGCACCAAGAGTGGTTGCACTCAATGTCTCTACGTTGTTTACCTTGTATACCTTACCAGATGCAATGTTTATGTTCTCAGAAGATCCTAGGTTGTCACCTGTTGCTTCAAACTGGAATGTCTTGTTACCTTCACCAGATACGATTGTAATACCACCACCGTTAGCAGCAGCATCGTTAGCAGCACCTGTACCTAACTCAAGGTTCTTATCATCCACTGTCATAGTGGTTGAGTTAACCGTGGTAGTTGTACCGTCTACTTGGAAGTCACCAGCGATTACAACCTTACCTGTGTTATCACCTACACCCGCAGGGTCAAGTGTGATTGTAGCAGGACCTGAGATTGTGTTTGATGTAACTCTGATTGCTGATCCTTCAGCACCAGTGTGGAATGCAGAAGCAGTAACTGTGCTTGAAGCATTTACAGTACCAGTTATACCTAACTGTGATCCGTTGAATGTCAAGTTAGCAGAATCTTCTACCTCACCACCTGTTCCTGCAATAAGAACACGGTCATTAGTTAGATCTTCTACAAGTAATGTATTGGCAGTTACTCCACCGTCAGCATCAATAGCACCATTTACATCTAAAGTGCCTGTCATGGTTGTAACACCAGAGACCTTTAGTTGTGTAGCATCTACGAATGCAACTGTAGCAATACCAGATACTGCTATAGCAGCAAAGTTAGCACCTTGTCCACCACCAAGAACATAGTCCTTTATTCTTGAAGCATCTACCTTTCTATTAGTACCATTACCACCATCGTCAACGATGAACTCGTCAGCATCAACTATATCAGCACCGATATCGGTAGCACCATCAATGTCTAGTGTTGAGATAGGTGTTGTACCAGCAGATAATCCTGCACCAGATCCAGTGAACTGTGTTGCAGAAACTGTACCTGTTACGTTAGCACCACCAGAAGCAATTGTAACGGTGTTAGCGAAGTTAGAGGTGGAATCTACATCCAATGCTCCTGTAACTGTCAGACCAGCACCAATAACTGCTGTAGTGGACTTGAGGAATGTGGCAGTTGTAATACCACTGACGTTTATAGCACTAAAGTTAGCACCTTGACCGCCACCCAAGACGTAATCTTTTATTCTTGAAGCGTCTACCTTTCTATTTGTACCGCTACCACCATCATCTACAATAAATTCGTCAGCATCAACTATAGCAGCACCTATATCAGTACCACCATCTATATCTAATGCACTTAGAGGGAATGATCCTCCATTAAATCCTGAACCTGTATCCCAAGTTAGGTTTCCACTTCCATCACTTCTTAGGAAACCACCTGACGTTGGTGAACCTGGAAAAATATATGTTTGATCACCAGCCAAACTTGCTGGTGCTTTGATTGTTATGGCGTTTGAGCCATTGTTCGTTCCTTCTACTAGGTTGACACCTGAACCAGCTGTTGTGGTTTCCCTTGTCCAATACCTTGCAGATCCAACTATTTTGTTGCCGTTACTGGTTGAGTTTACACCGACGAACAAGTCATACTTGTCGACTGTAAAACCCGGTTCACCAGCTTGTAAGGCGGGTAAATCTACTAGATTACCCCTCTTAAACTTTAAAATAGGTGCGGGCATTTTTCTATACTACTCTCCTAGAGTATTGTGTTTATAACATTCTCTATTTGGTATGTACCTTTCAAAAAAGCTGTAGAGACAGCCACTATGTTACTATTTAGAAAGTTCCAGCGTCTAAATCTATCTTATTATCCAATCTATCGTCCATCTCGTTCTCAATATATCCTAAGGAATCTGCTGATAATCCTCCAGCAGCAGGAGCACCACCTGGTACAGTTCCCGACCCGACTGCTGCATCAATTACCTCATCCGGATTTACAAATTTGAATGATGATGTAGGTGCATCATAAACCAAAACAAACCTATTAGTGCTTGAAGTTAGGTTAGTTATGTTAACATCAGATAGTTCTGATAGTCTTTCCACGTCGGATCCTCCAGAGCCTGAACCGCCACCGCCTCCTAATTTTACCTTGAGACCAGAAGCATTGGAGAAGGATGATCCCTTTCCTATGCGAACATGAAAACTACTGTTAGCAAGGCGAACTCTCATTAGGACACAGTTCCGTTTACTTGTGCTTGACCAGTAATTACCTTAGTCTTCTTACTGGTAGTGTCATTGGTTACTATGACATCATAATTATATCTGCCAGCAGTAATAATACCTGTCTGTGCATTAGTCAATGATAAAACTATTTTCCCATCAAGAGGTTCGGAACCAAAAGTAACACCAAAACCAATATAACCTTCTGATTCTGGGTGCTTTCTCATCTTACCATCAATACTGTGATTGACTAGATTGAGGTCGGAACCGTTTGCATCTGACACAAAAAATGTGGCAGAGAAATCAGTCCCCTGTTCAATTTGTATATTTACAACTGGGACTGCCATTAGGAAATAGTATATTCAGATCTATTTATTCATCAACATCTGTTTTATAACAATGATTTCAGATTCTAGATACTCTATCCTATCTTGCTGTCTCTGAATAATTTCTTTTTGATTCATGTATTTCTGATAACCAGAGTTATCAGTTGAGACTATAGCATTAGTCTTCGGATCTCTTTCCAGATTCGGATGATCCTTCACTTTGATCCTTTTTTTCATTTTTGATAATGGGGTAAGTTTCATCTAGGGTTCCCTCAAGAACCTCTGCTGCTAAACTCCAAGCGTTGATTGGCATACTACACTCCGTATATGTTTTTTGGTGTAGAAGACTTTACAGGATTTACTAATCTCTTTAAAGCATCAGACGCTGGTTGATCACCTCTCACTCCTGTTGCAGGAACACTCTTGAATAGAGGTTTATCGTGAGTTGCAATTTTTACATCCTTTCTGAATTGACTAAGAGTTTTCATTTTTCTTTTCAGCCCTCCTTATAAGTTTAGCATAAAGAACTTCAGACGCAGAATACTGCTCTGGATGTTTCTTTGCTTTTTTTATAAGTCTCTTTGCTATCTTTTTGGGTGCTTCTGTGCACATTATGCTACTGCGATTGTACGGAAGTCCATTAGTTCGGGAGACTCAGATTGATTCGTTGAGTTGAATACAACCTTGATTTGGAAGGCAGTAAACTGTGGTAGATTATCTACTGTATACTCATACTCTACAAACTGATTATTCAAACTAGCTGGAATTTTCTTGTCAGACTGTCCATCATTGTTATCTGGATTGAGTACATCTCCGGCAGAATCTAGATTCTTGAATCCAGGAAATAGTTCATACTTTTTGTCAAACGTTGATGTGTCTGCTCTCTTCAAGCGATATAGAACTCTCATGTCAGCACTAGGTGGACGCATTGCTGCAAATAACACTTTGAGTGAAGATGATGGGTTCTCTAATCCAATCTCTTTTGTCTGATATACAAAGTCATGTGGATCTTCTAAGAGATTTGATCTGTTATCTATCTTGAAGTTTACGATAGGTCTATTGATACGATTTGATTCTGTAAGAATAGAACTTGTAAATACGTTGATTGAAGGTGAAACATTGGTATCTTCAGATGACAATGTTGCTTCAAATGTGAATGATTTAGCACCAGGCAATGGAAGGATTGTACTCTTCGCTGTTTCTACTTCCCTAGTAGCAATCATTCTTGTTGATCCAAGATTAGTTTTACCGAATAGAGAGATATCTTGGAATCCCTTATCTAAGTAAGGTGTCTCTGTACCACCAACACTCTTACCTGTGATGGTTCTTACTTTACCAGTAATCTTAGTACCAACAGGTACACTATGACTGATGTTTGGATTGACTGTGTCAAATATGATATTGGTAGTTGCTAGTCCTCTAGTTCCACCACCAACTTTATCTTTGTTGAACAGTTTAGTTCCACCTATCTTGACATAGTAGTGATCAAGTGAGATCTGATCTGGTATAGAATTTGTATCTGTTATATTATGTCCCCTGTTTATCTTACGAAGAGATATACCAGACAACTCATATTTCTGCACTGGGTCATTGATCGCATGATCACTAGCGAGACTACTATCGACACCACGTACTACTGTTCCCGATAGAACATTGGTTCCAACTGAGGTATACTCTATAATTTCATCCCCTATCAATGCGTAACCAGGATTACTTGCGGAGACTTGAGCACCTTCAAAGAAGTTGAATCCAGTAGAACTTGCTACGGATACATTAGATGTAACACTAGCAGCGTATCCTACAGTAAGTTTTGTTGGTACTGAATCACCAGTAATATTATCAAATGTCACTACAGATCCAATATCATGATGACCATGATTTGGATGATATACCTTGAAGTGTTGTCCATCATACTGATTGGAATCCACTGTCACTGTTGTAGGAATGATAGCATTCTGGGCTGATGCTATACCAGCTCCTGCACCAGCAGAAGGTATGATAGTGATAGTATCAGAAGTATTGAAGTCTGCACCAGAACAGTTTGTAAGTTGTAGTGCATTGGTTACAGTGGTAACACCAACAGTAAGTATCAAGTCTTGACCTAATCCCTTAGAACCTAAGTTTGCAGTCAAGGTATCACCTACGTTATATCCACTACCTGTGTTATCAGTCTTGATGGTTGCTTGTGTAATTACACCAGATGATACGGTTAGAATACCTACAGCACCAGTACCCTTACCTGTAATGGCAGAGAGTGTTACTTCGTAGTTGTTGTCTTCGTATCCTGCTCCCCCGTTGGTGATTGAGAGTGAGTTCGCTGCTTGTGAGATCGCAGAGAGTTTTGCACCAACAACTCCTCGTGCAGTCGTGTTATTGCTTTGCGATATAATAGTTCCTTCTGTGATGTGCGGAGTGTCAGTTCCCGATCCAAGTCCGATAAAGACTTGCTTAGAGAATGTTTCGATTGGGTTTTCTCCGAGTTTGTTTCTTTCATTGTACTTGCCTAATTGTGGATTGTAGAGTCTAACTGTACCATCACCCTCTACAAATTTTGCTTTGTGTGTTATGTATTTTAAGTCTTCTAACTGTGAAGCAGTCCATGTGGTGTTACTTTGTGCTTTGAATAGTGATCCTTGTGTGGGCTGTTTAGATACAACAATTTGCTGGAACTGACTGAGATTAGCAGTTGTAATATCATTCTCACCAACTTGTGATATCCATGCATCGTAATCAGCAGATGGAGATCCGAGATAGATTGCATAGTCACCTCGTGGTAGATACACAGGTGCAGGGAATTGGAATCTAGTTGGAACTGTACCGTCATCAGATATATTGACCTGAGATGGTTGTAGTTCAACTTGACTATTCTTCATTATCTTTTGAGATGGGAAACCATTCTCAAGAGTAACAATATGGACGTTTACTGGGATAACTTCAGATTTACTCTGGAAGAATAAGTCCACACCAGTCATGAATATACCATTGTCTTCACCGACTTCAAAACTCTGGCATAGTGGGTCATCTTCTACATGAGTGACATTTGTTATATTGCTTATATTAGTGATATTGTTGGTAACATTAGTAATATTGTTGATGACAGGAACAGGAAGGTTTGGTTCTGTTCTTATTACAGTTGTTTCTGTAATTTCAAATCCTTCTGAGAAGAACTCTTGCTCTGCATTCGATATGTTTTTACCAGGTATTCTATTCTCAGGTTTTACTTGCGTAATCAATGCAACGTTAGAACCATCTTGGAATGTATTTGGTGGAATGTAGTAACAACCCTGTAATGTTCCAATGTCATCACTTACCAATCTGACATTAGATACAGTTGCTTGTGCTCCGCTATTCTCACCTATCAAAAGCATACCATTGGTGATGAATCCGAAGAAGTTACCATCTGATTTCTGGTTCAATGACGCACAGTCAACGTTCAAGACTGTAGACGTCTCAGAATAAGAAGATGATAATCCAACTGTAGGACTGTATGGGTTTATATTGTATACAAGATTAGGACTAGAGAAAGCACCCGCTTTATGGTTTGGTGTGCAAAGTCTAAATCTTATATCCTCACCCTGACTTGCGTTCTGTGTTGATACAGCAAGACCTCTTACAGTCTCACCCACTTCAAATGAACCACTAATAGGTGTTACTTCTAATAGTTTTGGTACGACATATGAGTTTTCAATCATATCTGTACCAGACCAGTAAGCGAAGTGATTAGTGTCAGGTTTTAGAACAGTTACATTGAACTCAATATTTTGCTCACGCATGAATGGTTGAGGTTCAGTCTGTGAATAGAAGTCATTAGAGAATCCAACACCTTGTTCTATGGATACTTGATTTCTATCAATATAAACATCCTGATCTGGATCAAGATGTAACCTACCATTCCAATCCCTATACATGTATGGGTTTACACTTTCAAGACGTGTAGCGAATGGTTGATTTCTATCTTCTACCTCAGTGTAATCAAGAGTAACCACATTACCAGTTTTCTTGATATTAGGTGAATTTAGATCAGTAGCAAATCTAGGATCTACTGTAGGATCAGGTGCACCAGTCAAACCTACTACAGTGTTTGACCCCATAAGAAGATCTATAGCATCACGATGCTTTCTTGCAGTAAGTTTACCACCATCTACTTCAAATTTTATCTCTGTCTGTGTCTTATCTGCTATATCATAATTGTTGAATGGATCTACAACAAAACCGTTCTTGAATCTGTCAAGACCAGTGGTTGGATCTTTGATAGTAAGTGCAGATGTCTTAGTCTCAAGAAGTGATAGAGATGTAACCTCTTCTAATGTCTCGATTCTAGTCTCTAACTTACCAATATCTTTCATGGTATAACGTCTGTTTGCTTTGTAGTCGATTTGGACTTCACCACGAGCGTTATACACATAAGGTGCATACTCAATATCTGCTAGTAAGAAACTACCGTTGATAACATCAGGTAAAACAGGGTTTTCACTTGGTGTACCTTCTACAACAGTAAAACTACTATTAGGATTGATGTATAACCTATCTTTTCTACCAAGATAGATGTCATAATCAAATGTTATATTCTCATTACTTTCTAAAACAGCACATGACTGACCAGTAGCACTGAAGTTTCTTGAAGCAAACTCAAATGGAGATCTAGAACCACTGTAATTAGCAACACGTGGACGTAAATCTATGATATCAGTATTTCTCTGACCATTCAATGTAGGAACAGAATCATATTGTGTCTTTTCATAAGATGATGCTGTAACTAAATCACCAGAATCCTCAGAATTTATAGTGTAGTGATCCATGTAGATTTTCAATCTACCATTTGGTTCAGCAGCAGTTCCTTTTCTTACCAGACGTCCAAAATCATAATACTCATCTCTCTGACCATTATCTAATAAGAAGTTTGAACGAATATTAGGATCACCAGGTGAGACAACAGAGATATTTGCTCTTACACCAGAGGTATCAAATGATATCTCCTCAGTCTCTATAAAGGTTTTAGAGTTCTTGACACATATTTCTACTCCATCTGCTCCAGAACGTGCTAGAACGTACGCTGCACATCCTGAGGACTTACCTATACCTACCTCTCCAACAATAATATCTGAGTTGTTACTACTAGGACCTGTGAAAGATGCCATAGTAATCTTTGGTATTGTTGGATCACCCTCATTTGATGATTCAAATACAGCATGAACCTCAACAACATCAGGAACGTCTAATGATATCTCTCTATCTTGTACTCTCTTACCATATATTGCACTCGTTGTAAGACCAGAACCATCTCCAGATGCACCAGCATTCTTAGAACCAGTAACCACCAATTCACCTGACTTTACAAGTGTCTTTGATTTAGATGTAACTTTAGACTTCTGTTTAGTTACATGTACATCAACATTAGATGATTGGTTAGCAGTCAAACCAGATATAGTTGCACCCTTACCACCATTAGTCAATACAAATTGGTCAGATTTTAGATCCTCTACACTACCATCATTGTACATGATGTTATATCTTTCCTCATCAAATCCTGCATACACAAATTCTGTACCTATCAATGAAGGTAGATCCATCTGACCTCCACTATTAGAGGTTAGATTTACCACCTCTTCACGAACAAAGAGAGTTGAATCAGTAAGATCAACAGACGCAACATAATTGTGTGGCATATCTGCTGATAAGAAAGCATCTTTTGATTCTCTTAGAAGACCAGAAACAACTTTCAATCCACTAACTGAAATAGCACCTGTTGGTAGTGTACCATCACATACATTTGATACGTCAGCAACATCATCTACAGTTGCAGTTAGACCAGTAGCAGCTATAGCAGTAACTTTATGGTAACAAGGAAGGTTTACACCACTCTGAGTGTATTCTATGATATCACCAACCTTCAAGAATTTTGCCCAACCTGTACCACTAGATGATAGTGTGCTTACACCACCAGATGGAGCACTGATTGAAAATCCTCTTGCTCCAAAATCTGTTTTTGTTTCTAGTAAAACGTCAGCAGTGAATGTTCTACCACCACCAGTTCCTCTGACTGATTTTACATCAGATATATCATACTCTGTAGTAGCAGTTATGATAAAACCTTGTGCTACACCATTTATTATAATCTGTTCACCATTTACAAATTTACCAGAAGTTTCAGATAAGGTCAGTGTTGCTGAATTAGAAACGTCAGTCTTCAGCATACCTCTAGCACCAGATCTAGAACCCTCTATAAGTGCAGGAGCATTTAAAGATATTGCGTTGTTGATTGTGATTGATGTATCAGTTACGATATCGTATAAAAATAACTCATACACTGATGAATTATTGGTATAGCCGGAGTTCTGAAGTTTATAATCATACACTCTTGCTCGACCAATTACATTACCAACAGAGTTGGATTTAGTAGATTCTAGTCTTGCATCTCTAAGTTCTATAGTATCTGTGGTGTCCATTTTGATTTGAGCACCAGAAAATACGTTGTTTAGTCTAAGTCTATTTCCTGCTACGAAAGGTATTGCTCTTGTCTCAATAGTCTTGGTAGTTCTGGGTTTTACGACATCAACAAATGCGTTACCCATCACTTGTGTCTCATATCCCTTCACAAATGCTTTACCTGGACCTATGCGGAGACATAGTAAATCTTTTGATGGTTTGTTTCCATCTTCTGTAATTTGATTTGCAGTAAACTGACCGAAAGTAGAGTACCTATCATTCAGACATTCTTTTGCTTCTATATCAAACTTAGTGACATAATAGTTTCCACTTTCATCGTATGTACGACGTGCAAACTCCTTTGCCAACTCAGAATATACAGTTCTATCAACAATATTTCTTACTTCACCTTCATGTGCCCTCATTAGTTCAATGAAGTTCTCATCATTGAAATCTGTTGTAAGTTTTTTAGTAAGTTTTAGTTCAATCTTCAGACGATCAGAGCCAGGTGCAGTAAAGTTACTGAATCCAGCAGCGTTATCGTATAAACTATCATCATCTACAGCAGTTATAATACTCTCTACAACATTGAAACCAACTCTATAACTAGGAGTATTAGAATACTGATCTAGTATCATAGATTGAGTTTTTACTTCTACGAAAGCACCCCTAGCGAAGAATACACCTCTGACAATTGTAAAAGCACTACCAGTACCAGTAGCATTTGAAGTAGTCGCAGTAGCAAAGTCAGATCCTTCTTCAATTGTTGTTACTCCATAAGTGAACGTAGATAATGTAATCAGATTTTCACCATCAAGGAATGTATCACGAGTCAAATCATCAGAACTACCCTCATACTTGATATAAAGAGTTGTTGCTTGCTCTACAGACTCTGTCTGTGATAATACTTTTATAACCTTCGCTGTAACACCAGAGTCTTTACCTTTGATACGTAGTCCAACAAGATGTGAGTAATAGCCTTCTACAGGAACACCAAAAAATGTAGATTCTATCTTGACATATGTGTAGTCAAAGTCATAGTTGAACTTACCAGGTATAACTATTGACCCTTCTTTGAATATATGTTTTCCAAACTTCTCTATTTGCCCTTGCAAAATAGATTGCAAAGTCGTTAGTTCTCTTGCCTGAACGGGAGTTCCAGGTTTGAATAGGACTTTGTTATAATTCTTTTCAGAATCAAAATCGTCGAAATATGGACTGACGTTTAGGTTGGTGTTCTGTGGCATCGTATCAGAATTCTAAGATAATTTTTATATCTTCACGTTGGTTAGTTGCTCTTGTGACTTCAGGTCTATTATCAAGGTAGATAATATCTCCTGAGTACTTCTTAATCTCTGGGGAAGCAATACCAGAGGTAAATGTTTGACCGAAATAATATGCTCTATTGTTTACTGTAGTAGAAACTCCTGTAAACGTATCATCAATTGCAAGGGTTTCTGTACCCCCTGTTGTTTTTACAACAACGTTCAAACTCCCGCCTGTAGCAGGGGAAGCCGTGAATCTATTTAGTGCGAATTGGGAAAGGGAAGTTGCGTCACCAGAAGCAACTGATCTATCCTGCCAATACTGCAATACTTGAGTTGCTGGATCGTAGTTGACGATTCTACCTAAAGCAGTAGCACCTGTTCCTACAGTTTGACTTACAATACCATCAACTTCAACGGTCATTGTTGTTGACGCTGCACCAGCAAGTCGTAATCCATAAACCCCAGTAGCACTAGGATCTGTCAGTATGTTTGTACTTCCATTGACTTCAGGATTCTTGATAATTCCAATTCTTGCAAACTGGTTTCCAGTTGGGAAGTCAGGATTAGTTACATCAGCATTTTCAATTCTACTGTAAACAAGAACCTTGTTAGATCCTAGTTCACGATAGACATCAGCACCATGTCCACCAGGTGGTGGTATGATAACTGAGAAAGATGCTCCTGATCCTGTAACAACAGCATCTAAATCCAAAGTAGCAAATGTGTATCCTGAACCTCCGTTTGTTACCTGAACAGCAGTTGGTTTACCATTGGTAAATGTCACTGATGCTAAACCACCAGAACCATCACCTCTGATAGGCACATTATTTTTAGTACCAGTGAACTGGTATGAAGCACTTGCTATATCATCTATTGTGATAACTTCAATTTTCCCATCCACAGCAGCATTTTTTACATCTGCTGTGTCAGTAGAAGTTTTCCAGTTTGCTGGAACTGGTATAAAGTCTGCACTATCAAATTTTATAATATCACTAGGTTTGATTGTGAAAAGATACTTCCAAATATATCCATCACTCTCAAGTCTAGGTTGCAAATCTGTATGAAGAGGTTCTTGTAATGAGATAATACCCTTCCCAGAGTTGGAAGGTGCAGCACCATTATAGATGCACTCATAGATTCTGAAATCAGAGTTGATAACGTAGTAATTACTATTATATAAACTTGTGGAACTTGTTTGAGGTGTTGTATTATTGATGCTATAATCATGTCTATACATCTCGTAGATAGAACCAGTTGTCCATTCTCTTTTTCTTATAACTCTCAACACGTCTGCTGAATTTATTTTCTTCGCACTAATCAAAGTATCATAAACATTATCATGTTCATCAAAATTGTCAATGGGGGAAGGAGTATTGGTGTTCCAGTCAGATGCTACAGAGGTCGCATTAGGCAATCCTATGAAGACATAATAAGAATTATCCGTGGTTGATATCCCACTGACAAAGTTTTCAGCATTCAACACTCTAATCTGATCAGTTATAATCGCTGGCATTTACCTAATTAATTTCTATCAATCTATTTATGGGTAGTCCACAAGTAATTTTTCATCTCTGATGACTTGTGGTGCAGTGGATAGTCCAGTAACACCGTCCAAAGTGTTGACTGCGAAGGAGGTTCCAATAGATCCTGTGACCACTTTACCCCAAGAATAAGACCCGTAGTAATTACCTATAGCACTACTGAGACCTGTAAAGTTGAGTCCATGACCTGTCTCAATATTGACGTGAACTCTGACTATCTGTGCAGTGACATCTTCTATATCAGCAATCTGATAAACTCCATCAATAAATTCTGTTGCGATACCAACAATAGCATTATCAGCAGTATTTTTAGATGTCAATCCAGTACCAACGTTAGATCTACTCACCATCATATAATCACCCGTTTGGATACCAGTTTTTGTCAAACCACCAAAACGAGTACTTCTCAATGAGTTATCTGTTGGTAGATACAGGTGCATTGATAGTCTTGATGCTGCTACACCAACACCTATGATATTTCCCTCATCTCCAAAGATATTTGCAGATGTTTGTTTATCAAGTTTCATCTCAAATGCAGTAGAACCAAATCCTGTTTCAAAATTATCATCTACAATCTTGATAGGGAAGTCTGTAGTCGGAGAATAACCAGTATTTGTCTCAGTTTTCTTGAACGCTAATGTACCACCCATTACATACGCTGTTGAGTCACCAGCATCCACTGATTTTATCAATCTTGTAGCAGGGAATATTCTTGGTTCGTACATATCTCTTGATTTACTTACCTTCACACCTTCAATAAACAAATCATCTTGTTGTTTAGACCACATAACTGGTCTTCTTGGTATTTTTGTAGCAGATATGTTGACACCTTTATAGTTTGTAGTCTGTAAGGAGTCTCTTGCTAAAATACCTCTGACTATTCTCTCATCTTGTCTCTTAATTGTCAGACCATCACCAGTTTTGATTGTCTGTAGAGATGTTGTTGTAGAAATATCTTTATCAGTACCTCTGTAGAATAGTATTTGACAGACAGAACCCTCAACTGGTGGTTCTAAAAACTCTATTTGTGTACCACCTTCAAATTTGTATGCCACACCTGGTTTTTGTAGGGTGTCATTCACAAATATCATCAGTACATCTTGTAAACTTAATATTGATCCTTCAACTTTTTCGATACTAATCGTTATGTTATTCTCTTTGAGAGTAAATATTTTCTTCCTACCATCAAATTGATCAGATATATCATCAAGAACTTGTAATTTACCAAATACAAACCCAGTAAACTCATCATCTGCTGTATCCACGACAGTAAATTGTGCTGCTGAGAAGTCTGAACCATAAGATGATATGGTTGGTATACCTACAACATTCAAATTCTCACCAGTTGTGTATCCAAAACCAGGATTTTGTAGTCTAAATCTTGAAATACTATTACCAACACCTATTTCTACTGCAATAGATGCACCTATACCAGTACTTGAACTCTCTAATCTTATGTCATCATACTGACCTGGCAGATATCCTAGTCCTTCTGAGTTAGAAACAGATACTAATATACCTTTTCTTGGAAGTCTGTTAGCATTTACATCATCATCTGACAATATCTCTGTAACGCCAGGTGCTTCATTACCAGTAAATCTTACAGATGTAATACCTGGTGATGGAGAACTCAAGAAATTATAATCTACCTCTGGTTTCTGGAAGATATTGTTTATCAATATAGCACCAAAATCGCTAGTGATACCAGTGGTATTATTACCATCTTCTGTAAGTGTAAATGTCTTTCCTATACCTGTGAAATTTTGTGATATATCATCTAATATAACATTACCAGCATAATCAGATCTGATAAATTGTCTACCATGGAAAGAAGAACCCTCTACTATGTCAGCAACAATTAGTTTGTGAGTTCCTATACCAGCATTTGATAAAGTAATAGCAGCACCAACCAATGCCTCACCTTTTGTATTAGCAAAAGAAAAGTTATTCGCAGCGTTTGCTATTATGAAGTAATCATCGTTTGCAATTAAGGGTGCTGGTGGGTTCAAACTTCTAATTTTTACCTGAGTACCAGTCTGGAGAACTTCAGTCAAAGCACCAAACGTATTACCAACAAAATCACTAGAGTCAATACCTACAGTTTGTCTTGTACCACCAAATGGTACATCAGCGAATGTTATCTTATCATTTACAATATTATAATCACCAAAAATTAACTGCACAGTATCACCAGCAGAGTGTCCCTGCTTTGTAGTACCCATCCAGTTTCTGTCTAGCAATAATTTATTCTGCACACCATTGAAATGCAGAGCAGCAATACGAACTATTTCATCGTTGATCTGTAGAAGATCATACTGCTTCATGAATGAAGCATCTGTGACATTTGCTTCACGGTTTGCTATTGATACTAATGTAGTTGTAGCACCATTTCTTTTATAAACTGGTGATTGTATAATATCATCAATCGCTATTACACACTTTGAATTCTTGTCTATTGATGTAAACGTATGTGTTATACCAGCACCCACAGTTGTCAGACCAATAGGACTTCCTGCTTTTGCTAAGGCTTTAGTTGCAGCAACCTTGAAATTATTTTCACTTACTTTGATAACAAATACATCTTGTGGCAATGTAGTTGCAGCACCAACCCCATTCAGTCCATGTTGTATACCTACTGGTCTACCAGATAAGTCTGTGTCTGCCTGATATTTTACTTGCTCTCCAGTCACAAAGAAATGATTTTTGATAACAAAAGAATCATCACCTAACAATACTTGTGCGTTATCAGACCCATCAAATTTCTTGTGAAACAATGGATCACCATTATGAGTCAGATTGAACGACTGTACAAAAGTCTCTGACTCTGTGTTGAACTGTCTATTTACGGAACCTAATTGAAATGACATTAGCTGAGTGTTATCGTGTTGTCGTCTGCGACGTTATCTGGTTTGTCTATTCTTATTTCAGAAACTCGTACAACATATGCTTTGCTTGCTGCTGGAGTAAATCGTAAGAGTGCATTGTTGCCACTAGCAACCATGTTCATAGCACGTATATCACGTTTAGGGTTATCTGCTGTAGACAGATTATTATAAACGTTGAAGTTGATACGACTATCAAAAG
>Ga0163109_10002058_pt1 | contig 15825 bp, 8 predicted proteins | sample CRUFie1St13metaG_FD_108704 | JGI IMG/M metagenome (GOLD analysis project Ga0163109, IMG submission 108704) | Marine microbial communities from the Costa Rica Dome - CRUD Field 142mm St13 metaG | ecosystem: Environmental > Aquatic > Marine > Oceanic > Photic zone | place: Costa Rica: the Eastern... | reverse complement strand
TTTGGTACCATCAGATACACCGCAAACATCCCATCCTGAGCCTGGATCAGCATTCCAATCACCTACACAATCAACAATTGAGTATTCATCTTCATTACCATTTACTAAACAAAATCCATCATCCCCGTTGCTTAAGTAGGTAAAAGTTTCATCGCATTCAGTTTGTATCAAATCGTCAGATGATGGATGACAGATAACATAAACATCGCCTGCTGCCACTGATGCACCCTCTGAAAATGCATTCCAATATTCGTAGACACCAACTTCTGTTGGATCATTTGATACGCTGGGAAAAGCATAATTTGATAAATCAATATCAATATCGGATGCATTAAATACTTCTAAATATTTGTTGTTACTGCTTCCTTCAGCTGCTTCTGAAAAGAATAAATTTGAAAAAACAAAATTTATTGAAAAAGCAATTGTTAAAACAATTTTGAGGTGTTGCATTGTATACTCCTTTTTTGATAAAAATAGTTAAGGTTTAATATGAAATTTTTTTTCATCTAAAACTCGCCCTTATATTTAACTCCACAATTAAATATATTTTATATTACTAACGATTGAATATAAAAACAACATTAAATATAAATGAATGACAATTACATATTGTAAAATTTATTATTTTTAGTGCTGTCCCTATTAATCAATTCCACGGGTATTAGACTTAGAGTTGACTCAGTTAAGCTTTTATTTGATAAATTGTCAAAAGTAAAAATAACTTGTTTCCCAAGTTTTTTATAGTTTGTTTTTATTGAGCTTAAAGTTGGAGTCATGTTAACGCAAATTGGCAAATTATCATATCCAATAATTTTAATTTCTTGCGGTATCTTAAAATTTTTTTCTGAAGCCTCCTTTATGAAACCAATAGCCATAGCATCATTGCAAGAAAATAAATTAATTCTTTTAATATTGTTTTCAATTAAATTATTGAGTGCAGCATGGCCAGATTCTATGCTGTAATCACCATTATAAATCCAATTTAAATTCATAGATTTATTAGAATTAACAAAATCAATAAAACCATTTTTTCTGTTGTTAGCTTCAGTATTGTCATTTGGTCCACAAATCAAACCCACATTATTTAATCCATTTTCAAAATAAGATTTTGCTGCTAAGAAACCTCCTCTATAAGAATCAAAAGTTATAGTATTAAAAACTGGGTTTGGTATTGGTGCAATTGAAATAATTGGCTTGTTTAATGTGTTATTTTTTATTTTTGTATATTCCTGTTCTTTAAACTCAGTTAAAAAAATACAAGCCCCATCATACTGGTTTGTAATTTCAATTACTTTTTGAACAGGATTTTTTTCTTTAACTATGCTAATAATGCTAAACTGATAATTTGTATTGTTACTTGATTCGATGAATCCATTTAATAATGAAGAATAAAATTCTCCAGTTCCAAGCTTTAATATTATAGCTATTTTTTGAACTGATTTGAATTGATTATAGTATTCAATGTATGGATATCCAAGACTATTCGCTATTTTAATAACTTTCAATTCTTTTTTATTATAACTACTTTTTTTTCTTTTGAGAATTCGGCAGACAGTAGGAACCGACACATTTGATTTTTCTGCTATTTTCTTTAATGTTACTTTCATTTTCTTTTATATAAATTATTTTGTAAAATATAAGTTATAATTATGTTGTTTGTCGCAACATATTTACAAATTAATGAAATTTTTTTTCATTTTTAAATAGGAGATTTAGATGCTATCTGTTTTTTTATTAATAGTTGCTAATTATATTTTTGCTGCAAATGTAATATTTGAAGTTGATATGTCTTACATGAATACAAATGAAGATGGTGTATACATAGTTGGTAGTGATGCATCATTTTTGGGACCTGAAGGTCTTGCTATGTCTGATGAAAACGGAGATAATATATGGGATATTGAATTAGAATTAGATCCTGGTTCTTACACGTATAAGTTTAGAAACGGATTTTGTGACAATTGGGATTATTGTGGAAGTATGTGGGAAAATATTCCAGATGAATGTGGTTCCCAGGAGTTTGGTGATAGAGAAATCACAGTAGATAATGATGATGTATGGGCAGGACCATTTTGCTTTAGTAGTTGTGAAGCATGTCCAGAAGAAGTTGATTATTATAATGTAACATTTAGCGTAGATATGCAAAATGTAAGTACAAGCGAAGATGGTGTGTATATTGTTGGTAGCGATCCACTTCTTGAAGGTCCAACAGGTCATTTAATGAGCGATACAGATGGAGATGATGTTTGGGAGGTTACTCTTGAGTTAATGCCTGGAACATATACTTATAAGTTTAGAAATGGATTTTGTGATAATTGGGATAATTGTGGTGCCTTTTGGGAAGATTCTTTAGATGGTTGTAGTGTAGGTGAATGGGGAGACAGACAAATTATTGTAACTGATCAAGATCTAGTTTCGGGTCCGTTTTGTTTCAATAGTTGTGTTGAAGAATTATGTCCTGATGATATTTTAACATATCCAGTATCATTTATTGTAGATATGAATTATCAAGAAACTGATCCATCAGGAGTCTATGTAGTTGGAGGAAATATTTATATGGAAGGTCCAATTGGTCATCTGATGTCAGATGATGATGGAGATGATATTTGGGAAGTAGTTGTTGATCTACCACCAGGTACGTATACTTTTAAATACAGAAATGGTTATTGCGCTTCTTGGAATACTTGTTTGCAATGGCAGTGGGAGGATTTTGAAGGTGATTGTGGAGTAGGCGAATGGGGAGATAGGCAGGTTGTAGTTTCTGATGAAGGATTTACATATGGTCCTTATTGTTTTGATTTTTGTAATGAAGGTGAATGTCCATCTATTGAGCCAATTGATATGACTTTTCAAGTTCAAATTAGCGATCAAGAATTAGATAATGCACTTGAAAATGGAGTTTACATGGGTGGTAATTTTAATTCATACGACTTTTATATAAATCCTCTTGAATTAACTTACACAAATCAAGATAATATTTTTTCTCTAACAACTCAATTTATTGCAAATGAAAACATATTGTATAAATATACCATTGGAAAAGGATTTTCAAATGCTCAAATTGAGACAGATGATGGTATAGCTGGATGTGGCTCAAATTTCTCTTCTTGCAGTCAATCTGGAGCCAATTACAGACAAAAAACTATACCGTATGTATCAACTGTTTTTGATTTAGATACATATGACGATTGTCCTTCAAATGCCCTTGTAACTATTGAGGTGGATATGAGTAATGAAATTATATCAGGTGACGGTGTATGTATTGCAGGTGGTACAATGCCTAATGGTGCTCAAGGTACAGAAATGTGTGATTCAGATCAGGACAGTATATATACTGTTATTTTATCTTTTCCATATGATTCATATCAAACATACAAATTTGTTAATGGATGTGGAGATACTTGGGAAAACCCAAATTTTGAAAATTTTGATGATATTTGCACTGAAGGTCAATGGGATAATCGATTTTTTACCGTAACAGAAGATGGTCAAAAAGTTGGACCATACTATTTTGAAAGCTGTGAATTGTCTCAAACAATGAATGTAGAAAATTCTAATATTGTTACTGATTATTTATTAAGTAGTCCATATCCAAATCCTTTCAATCCAATTGTTAAAATACCTTACAATATCAAATCATTATCGTCAATTTCAATTGCGGTTTATGACTTAAATGGAAATAAAATAGTTGATTTGTTTAATGGTTTTAAAAGTGCGGGTAATTATGAAGTAATTTGGTCAGCAGAAAATGAATCTTCAGGTATTTATTTTGTCAAGATGGTTAGCGATAATTATCATCAAACTCAAAAAATATCTTTAATAAAGTAGAATAAACTATAATAAATGTATCAAATTATTTTAATCATTTTACTTAATATAGTTTTCTCACAAACTACTGGAAAGATATCTGGTACTATTAAAGATCAGTCTTCAAGTCTGCCTATTATTGGAGCTAATATTATTATTATCAATCAAGGTATCGGAGCTGCAACTGATTTGGATGGAAACTTTTTTATATTGAATGTTGATCCTGGTTTATATGATTTAAGAGTTGATTATATAGGTTACGAATCTAAAATAATTAAAGATATTCAGGTTTCTGTTAATAGAACAACAACGAGAAATATAGTTTTAAAACAATCATTTATTGAAGGAGCTGTTGTTGAAGTAACAGGAAATGCAGTTGATATAAAAAAGGATCAAACGAGTACTGTGAAAAATATTTCTTCAGATCAAATTGATATTCTGCCAGTTGAAGATGTTAGTTCAATCATTTCAATGCAGGCCGGTGTAGTTGCTGGGTCCTTCAGGGGTGGGAGAAGTACAGAAGTAACTTATTTAGTTGATGGAATGAGTGTTAATGAGGGTTTTTCTGGTCAGTCACAAGCAGTAACTCTTGAACCTGATGCTATAAGCGAAATTGAGGTTATTACTGGAACATTTAATGCTGAGTATGGAAAAGCAATGAGTGGAGTTGTTAATCAAATAACAAAATCTGGGTCAAATAATTTTGAAAGTTCCGCTAATTATTCATACTCAAATTATTTATCTTCAAAAAATGATATATTTGAAGGTATTGATCAATTTAATTTAAATCAAAATAATGATTTTAGAATTCAATTAAGTGGGCCGATTTTAAAAGATAAAATCTTTTTTTTCTTTAATAGTAGAAAAACAATTAATAATAATCATTTAAATGGATTTGAATATTTTTTGGTTGGAGATTCAAGTAACTATAATTCAGATGATCCAGCAGAATGGTATTCACAGCATAGTGGAGAATATATAAATGAATCTGTTTGTATGAATAAATATGGTGAGCAAATTTTTACAAGTATTGGTGATGTTATTGATAATAAGGAAGATTGTGAAATCAAGTATGGAGAATGCACAGTTGATTTAAATGCTTGTTTAGATATAGTGTCAAATGATTTGTTATTTTTAACAAACAATAGTAATGAGTGCGATTTGGCGGGAGGTAACTATGATTTGCATACAATAAAATATGATGGTTTTGAAAATGAAGAATGCACTGTTAATTTAAAAAATACTTTTGATAATGAATGGGGGATCAATTCACCTTTAGTTAGTACAACTTTTATAAATAAAATTTACACATTTAGAAATGCTAATTCTTATATGGTACCCATGAACAATACTGAAAATTTATCTTTCATGGGTAAGTTGTTGTTTAAAATAAGCAATAAATGGAAAGCATCATTTATGCTAACAAATAATAATGATACCTGGAATTCTTACAATCATGCGTTCAAATATAATCCAAATGGTAGAGCCAAGGATGTAAGAGAAACCTATTTTTACGCATTACAGTCAAATTATATGATTAATCAATCAATGTTTTTTGATGTAAAATATTCTAAAATGAAATATTTTTATGGCTATTACGTATACGAAAATCCTACTGATAATAGATATGTTAGTGATGTATATTTTCAAAATGTGCCTGGTTTTTTTACAGGTGGGCAGGAAAAATCACACAGTAAAAGAACAACTGTAGATCATAATTTTAAATTTGACTTTAATTGGCAAATCAATAATGAACATAATTTAAAAACTGGTTTTGATTTAATTTATCACAGCATAAAAAATGATTATTATACAATAAGATCTAATCCAGATAGCTTAAACTATTCTCCATATATATTTACAGATACATTAACAACATATAATGATGTTTTTGATGCAACTCCCATTGAATTTTCATCTTATATTCAAGATAAAATGGAATTTGATGCTATGGTTATTAATGTTGGCGTGCGATTTGATTATTTTGATCCTGAGGCATACTACCCATCAGAATATAGAAATCCTTTAAATTTAATATCTGGAGTTGATACTTCAATAACATTGAACGCCACATCTCAAACGCAAATAAGTCCTAGATTAGGAATAGCATATCAAGTAGCAGATGAAGCCGTTTTACATTTCAGTTATGGACATTTTTTCCAAATGCCACCATTTTATGCAATGTATAATAGAAGTGATTGGCTTGTTCCTTCCGGTAATTACGAGACAATTATGGGTAATCCTAATGTTTCTGCAGAAAAAACAGTTAGCTATGAAATTGGTTTATGGCAAAGAATAAATCAATTTATGTCTGCTGACATTAATTTATATTATAGAGATATATATGAACTGCTTGGTACAAAGACTATTACAACTTTTAATGAAGTAAAATATGGTCTTTACACAAATAAAGACTATGGTAATGTTAGAGGTCTAGAAATTAAGCTTGATGCTGGTTATAACAATTTCACAGTAATGACTAATTACACCTTGCAATATACTAGAGGAGTAGCAGATAGCCCTTCACAAGCATTTAGCAGAGAAGGAAATAGCCAAGACCCAATAACCACACTAATTCCAATGAGTTGGGATCAAAGACATACTTTTAATGCTTCTATTGGATATAATACCAAGCAATATGGTATTACTATGTCATCTTATTTTAACTCTGGAACAGCATATACTTTTGAACCAATGTCAGAAAGTTCTTTGGCTGGATTAAATCTTCTACCTAACAATAGCTATAAACCCTCAAATTTATCTGTTGATTTAAGAGCTCATTATTCATTCAAATTATACGATAAAATTTCAAGTAGATTTGTTATTTCAATTTATAACTTATTGGATAGATTAAATGAATTCTCTGTTCATAATAGAACTGGAAGAGCATACTACAGCATTATTACTGATAGTGAAATTGCAACTTACAGAAGCACATTCTCTTCTGTTCAAGACATATATTCTGATCCTGGGATGTTTTCTGCACCTAGGCAAATTAAGCTTAGTCTGGAGTTAACATATTAATGAAAAATTTTATTTTAATTTTCACTATATGTTTTTCTTGGTCCTACAATGGTCCCGAAGATGAAGCAGGGGATGTTAGTGCGATTAGAACATCATTTATGGATGGTAATAGAGTTCTTCTTATGTTTGAAAATACAACACAATTATCTGATTGGGAAGCTGGTGGTTTAGATTATGTTTCGATTTGGCCGAATGATGGTACCGGAACGAGAATGGTTGATGGTATTGGATTACTTGTTGGAGCTAAAACATACATTGTTAATGATTTAAATCCCTTAACTATTGATACAGAAATAGTTGATGACCCAGCTCAAATAAATTACAATATTGATCACGAAGTATATTTTCTTCAAACAAATTATAGAGAAGAAATGGATCACAATTTTACAAATACATTAGATTGGGGATTTTATCCTGTTTTTGGATATTTTAACCCATTGAGTGAGTATCCAGCTATGAGCGATGACTCAACAACTTGGCCCTCAAATGGTTGGCCAGCTTCACAAGGGCAGCCAAATAAATGGGAAGGTTTTTGGGATGGTAGATTCGGTAAAGGCGTAACCTATGCTGATTTAGAAACCTATTTTGTAGTAAATGATGCTATGGATCATGAGTACATTAATAGTGATGAATACAGATATTATCCTCTTCCTGAAAAAAGTATACAACCCGATGCAACATTTCAAGCGAATAGTCCATGGGGAGGTGTTGGACTAAGGATTGAGGTTAGAGGCTTTCAATGGAATAATCCATTAGTAAGAGATGCATTGTTTTGGGAATATAATATAACTAATATATCAGATTATAATATAACGGAGACCAGTTTTGGTTATTGGGTTGATAATGCAATTGGTTCTGAAGGAACTACAGATGATGAGGTAGGCTATTTTGATGTTTTATTAGATCTTTCTTATTCCTGGGATTATGATGGAGTAGGTCTAGCTGGAGTTACTCCTGGAATCATGGGATTTGCTTTTTTGGAAAGTCCAGGTGTTGCTGATGACGAACTTGATAATGATAAGGATGGTTTGATTGATGAAAAAAGAGATAATGACAAAGGTCAATGGATAGATTGTCAGCCTGATAATGCTGAAGCAACTTGCGGTATTAATGATTTAGATTTATTTTATTCTTTTTATGGTAAATCGAATTCTGATTTAAGACCTTATTGGAGTGGGGATGAAGATCTAGATTGGGAATCTTGTGATCAAGATGATGAAGGTAATTGTATATTTATAAATGGAAAATGCAGTAACCCAAATGATGATGTAGGTTTAGATGGTATAGGACCAAATGATAATTTTTGGACAGAAGCGGATGAAGGAGAATGCAATGGGGAGCCTGATTGTATTGAAGGTCAAGGTTGTGAACCAAATTTTGGAGAAACAGATGTTTCTGAATCTGACATGATTGGTTTAACAACTTTCAGATTGTTCCCAGTTGATGAGCATAGCCAGGGAGAGGATGAAACATCTATTTGGTTTTATAATGATGACGTAATGTGGGAAATGATGAGTGATACAGTTTTTAATCAATTTTTAGGTACTCCTGCAAATCTTGTAGAGTTGTTTGCTTCTGGAGTTTTTGAGCTTAAAAAAGGTCAGACAGAAAGAGTATCGATGGCTGAGCTTCATTCATTCGATAACTTAACAGGTTCACCAGGAGGAGAACAAATTGAACCCCCAGCATTATTTGATCTTAAAAAAACTGTCCAACTTATTTACGAAACAGATTATAGATTTGCACAACCACCAACAATGCCAACATTATCTGCTGAGGCAAGAGATGGAGAAGTATTATTATCTTGGAATTCTATCGCTGAACAATCTAAAGATCCTTTTCTTCCCGATTCTTTAGAATACGATTTTGAAGGATATAAAATATACAAATCAACTGATAAATATTTTAGAGACGCTCAGATTATTACTGATGGATATGGAAGTCCAATGTTCTACCAACCTATATTTCAATGTGATAAAAAAGATGGAGTTACAGGTTTCTCGGATATAACAGTTTTTGGTACTTCATACTATCTTGGAGATGATACAGGCCTGCAGCATTATTTTTTGGATACTGATGTTGTAAATGGTAGGACTTACTACTATGCAATTGTTGCTTATGATTTTGGTTTATCACCTAATGGAGATATTACCTCTGGGATACCGCCATCAGAAAATAATGCTATTATTGAGCTTAATGAAAATGAATATGTCATAAGTACAGGAAGAAATGTTCAGGTTGTAATTCCAAAAGCACCATCAGCAGGATATATAATGGACTCATTAAAAATAGATGATTCAAAAAAATATTTTGGAACTGGTAGTTATGAGGTTGAAATAGTAGCTGATAATCAAATTATTCCAAATACAGATTATTATGTAGTATTCGATATGGATACTCAATCTGTTGCATTAACTGATAATGATAGAATAGTTCCTTATGCGATTTACACAAGTGGTTTTTCAATATACACAGACTTTAATTCTGATCCGGTATATTCAGAAAAAGGTGAAATACAAGATATTGGTATACCGAATTTTATATTAGATAATTTTATATCATACGAAATAGATGATACTTGGTACACAAATAATTACCAAGACAACTTGATAAATTATATTCTAAATAGCAAGGGTGTTACAACAGATGTTTTTGATGGATTACAGTTAAAAATCTTCCCTACAACTGAAATTTCTTATTCAAACAATCAAAGATGGACTACTTTAATTGGCTCTACAGGATCTGATAACCCTCAAATTTTCATTAAACCTTGGCCAATTATAAATCATAGACAGTCTAAAGTATTTCCTTATGATTTTGAAATTGTATTTTCTGATGATATTTCATATAAACAAGATTCTTTAATATTTTTTAGTCCGAATGGAATTTTTGGAGTTAATGATACGCTTGGAACGGAAGATTTAGCTCAATCAATTGGACAAGATTTTGAGCCATTTCAAAGAGAATATCCGTTTTATGTATACAGTGAAACATTAAAAGATACCTTGGCTTTGATTGGTTTAGATTCAAATGAAGACGGGAATTTTGATGTATGGAGTGACCGGATTTTAATTGGAATAATATCCAATGATTTTATTAGTGAAAATGATCCATTTTATTATTGGCTTGGTACTATAGCTGAAATTGATTTTAATGGAATACAAGAGTCTAGTAGGCCAAAATACGGAGATGTCTATGAAGTAACTTTTGAAAGGCCCTTTGGTGAATTTGACACATTAAAGTTCAGCACTGGAATGAAAGGTACTATCAATAATGATAATTTGTCTAATGACATGAACAATATTAAAGTTGTTCCAAATCCTTATGTTATGACAAATTTACTAGAGGAAGCAATTTACAGTACAAGTTTCAATCAAAGAAGAAAATTAATGTTTACTCATTTGCCATCAAGATGTATTATTAAAATTTATACTGTTTCAGGGGTTTTGGTAGACAAAATTGTTGTTGATAATAATTATGATGATGGTATTGCATACTGGGATCTTTTGAGTAATGAATCACTTGAGGTTGCAGCTGGAATGTATATTTATCACGTCAAGTCCTTAGTGACAGGAGACAATGGGTCAGAAAAAATTGGTAAATTTGCAATAATAAAATGATAAAACATATAATTATACTAATCATATCTATAACTTTTTGTGTTGATAAAAATGGCACAGCTGCTTCGAGTTTTTTAGAAATTGATATAGGTGGAGATATTACATCAATGGGTGGAGCAGGAGTTAGTCATGTTAATGATGCTTCTTCATCATATTGGAATCCTGCTGGTCTAGCATTTTCAAAAACTGGACAGCTATTTTTTATGAATCAATCTTGGATTGCTGGAATTGATCACAGTTACACAAGTGTATCTTTTCCATTAAACAGAATAGGAACGCTTGGATTAAGTTTAAATTTAGTTAATTATGGAGAGATTGAAGTAACCAATTTAGATTTTCAAGATGGGACTGGAGAATATTATTCAGCCTTAGATTATTCAGCATCTTTAAGTTTTGCAAAAAAATTTGTTAATTGGTTTGGTTTTGGATCATCAGTTAAATTTATTAATTCAAAAATTTGGCATAGTTCAGCCTCTGCGTTTGCTGTTGATTTGGGAGCTCAAATATATACTGATTTTTTATCTTCATCAAAAGGTAAACATGATGGAGTTAAAATTGGAATGAGTATTTCTAATTATGGGACAAGGATGAAATACGATGGCATTGATTTGATACAGCCAATAGACCCTAGTGAAGATTATGGTAACTATGCGGATGTTAAAGGTAAATATGAAACTTCATATTGGGAGTTACCTTTAATTTTTAGAATTGGAGTATCGAATGATTTTTTTAAATCAAAATATTCATCATTAATAGTTGCTATTGATGCTATACACCCAAATAATGATAAAGAAAGAATAAACATTGGATTAAAATATTCTTATAATTATCCTAGGCTTATATCTTTTCATATTGGAGCTGGTTTTAAAGGAATGCACACCCAAATCAGAGGCAGTAAAATACAATTTTCATCGCCTTTTGGTCCTTCGCTTGGAATCGGTATGTCTATTCCAATTCAAAATAAATTAAAATTAAAATTTGATTATACTGTAAGATCAGTAGGTGTTTTTGGATTTTCTAAATTAGTAACAATAGGATTGAATTTTTAATGTTATATGTATATATAAAAATTGTCTTGTTATTTTTACTTTCTATCACAAAAGCTGATCCAAACAGCGTCATTGCCAAAGTAGGAAATCAAATCATTTATACAAATGATGTCATTGAAAGAGCTGAATATACACCAAGACCAATGTATTGCAGAGGTAATACATTGATTGACAAAAAAATAATTGTTAATACACTAATTGGAGAAAAGTTATTTTCCAAAGAGTACAAAGAAAAATATTTACCAGAGGATATACAAAATTACCTCATAGGAAGAAAAAATCAAAAGATGAGAGATCTTCTTTACAATGAAATAATTAAGGATAATAAATATCAACAAAAAGATTATTCTCATTGGTATGAATTAGCTGATTACGAATATGATTTTAATTATCTTACTGTAAAATCTTCTGAACTAATGGATAAAATCGATGAACAAATTTTAAATGGATTTGATTTAAATAAGGTCTATCAAGATTTAAGTAATAATAATAATATGCTTTCAACGAAAGATAATTTAAACATTTTTAACATTGATAATTATCATTTAAGAAACAGTTTGTTTTCCAAAAAAAGATTTGTAGGAGAAATTGTAGGTCCTGTTAAAGTAGATGATAATTTTTTTATGTATTATGAAATTAGTGATGTGGTAAAGAAAATAAATATAAATAATAATGACAGAATTAGAATTTTTAATAATGTAAATGAAGTTATTGATCATCAATCAAATCAATTATTTTATGAGAAATATGTAAAGTCAGTAATGAGTGGACTTGAAATGAAAATAAATGATCAAAGTTTTAGAAAATTTTCAAATTTAGTCAGTAGTTGGTATAATGATAATCAAAAGTTTGATTTAGAAAAACAAGATTTTAGTAACATTTTGGTTGAAATAGGAAATGATTCATACTCAATAGATGAAATTTTATCAATGATAAAAATTCATCCACTTCAATTTAGAAATGGGTACTATAGAAAAATGACATTTAATCAACAGTTAAAATACGCTTTAGCAGATTTAATTCGAGATATTTATTTAAATACTGAAGCTAAAAAAATGGGTCTTGACAATCATGTTGCTGTAATTAATGAGTATGAAAAATGGTATGATAATTTTAGAGCAGTTCAAAATAGAAAATCTATTGTAGGAGATATAAATTTTAGTTCAATGAATGTTCCAAAGGCTTTGAATCAATATTTTACAAAACTAGCGAAGAAATATTCTAATGATATTTGGATTAACATTAAAGCTATTGAGAGCCTTTCACTATCATCAATAGATATGGTAGTATTAAATGATAATAAACCATATGAGGTTTTTTGTCCAACATTTCCTGTTATTACATCCCATCATCAATTTGATTTTGGACAAAGATTGGATTTATATGAAAATTAATAAAATCAGCATATTTCTCGTTTTAGTTTTTATAACTTTAAGTTGTAAAAAAATAGTGGAATCAGAACCTATTTGGGGTTGTATGGATACCAATGCTTGTAATTTTGATGAAAATGCAAATTTAAATGATTCTAATATATGTATTTTCCCTGAAAGCTACGATGTATGTTGTGAAGATGAGCAATTAGACCGCTGCGGAGTATGTGGAGGCGATGACTCATCCTGTCTTATATTTAGTCACTACAGATCGTATGATTATGATGATAGTTTGTGTCTAGGAAATTTTACTGAAGCAGAAGCAAATACAGAAAATTATTTTCTTTCAATATTAAATCACGATAATATTTTTTTAAATACTGAAGATTTGTATTTTTTAGAAATTGATACATTGGTAGGTAGTCAAATTCAATTAAAGAATTGGGATTCTCATCAAAATACTTTTTTCGTTTTAGATACAATTTATAACATTGACACAACATTTGTTTCTTTAAAATCTAGTTTAGATAATGGATTGTGTAAAAAAAATATTTTTTATTCATTATATGATGAAATTTTTGAAAGTCAAAATGATGCTTGTTGTAATTTTAATGAATTTTCAATATACGATTCGAATTGTGAAATTTTAGATTGTGATGGAGTATGTAATGGAGATAATAATCCAGATTGTAATGGAGATTGTGGTGGGAATGCTTATTTAGATGAATGTGATCAATGTTGTAATGGCAATACAGACATTGAATGTTCATATTTTAACTCAATCAATGATTTTGGAGGTCTGTATGATTGTAATAGCGAATGTTATGGAAATGAGCTTCCCGATTGCAATGGCATTTGTTTTGGTGATTCTATCCTGGATGATGATGGAAACTGTTGTGGTTTAGATGATGTTGATGGTTGCAATATGTGTAGTAATTACAATGAATTAGGTGAAGCTACAGATGAATGGCCTATAATTTGGTATGAAGATTTTTCATCAAATAGTTTGAATCCAAATCATTGGAATTTAGAATATTGGGAATCAGGTAGATATAATAATGAATTACAAGCTTACACTCCTAGACTTGATAATGTATATATTGAAGAAGGTAAGCTAGTAATACAAGCTTTGAGAGAGAATTTTACATACGTAAATTACATAACTGGAGAGGAAATTCCTGCAGAGTTCACATCAGCTCGATTAAATACAAAGCTAAAAGTAGATTTTAGACCTTTGAATTGTGGTCCAAATCAAGGGGGTGAAATTAAAGTTGATGTTGTGGCTAAACTTCCAAGTGGAAATGGAACTTGGCCTGCCATTTGGTTGTTACCATCATTTAATATGTATGGACAATGGCCATCAAGTGGTGAAATAGATATTATGGAACACAGTCCCCGAGTAACAGGGATTAATAATATTTTATGTTCTGTTCATACTCAGGAATACAATTTTGGTTCAGACGGTTGGTATCAATCTGGTCAAACCTCCGAATCTTCATCTTTAAATCTTGATGATCCAATAGATAATGCAACAACTGAATTTTTACAGTATTCTTTAATATGGTCAACGAATAACATTCAGATACTTGTAAATGATCAGCAAATTTTGAGTTATGATAATAGCTGTAATGGTTTTGAATCTTGGCCTTTTTCACAATCGTTTCATTTATTGATTAACTTAGCAATAGGAGGTGGTTTAGGGGGCGAAGTCGATAATAGTGTATTCCCACAAAAATTTTATATTGATGAAATAACAATTAGACAAAATAATTGTTACTAAATAGAGGAGTAACTTAATGAGTAAAATTAATATTGGATTAATGGGTTTTGGCCATGTGGGTCGTTATATTTATTTACTGGCTCAAAATAATCCAAATTTAAATATAAGTTGTATCAGTGATATAGGAGATCCTAAAGTTTTGCATTATCTTCTGAAAAATGAACCTAGAATATCAATTGATCATAAATTAGATGGTAATTATATTGTATCTTGGGATAATCAAAAAACAAGAATCATTCATGGGGTTATGCCAGGCGATATTCCTTGGGATGTTTTTGGTGTTGATTGGGTTATAGATTCAACAGGTAAATATTTAAAGAAAAATGATTTGGTCAAGCATATAAATTCAGGTGCCAAAAGAGTAATTTTAACTACTTTGCCAGAAGATGATATTGATAATATAATCATAGCTGGTGTTAATGAAAATGAAATATCTAAAAATGACAAAATAGTATCAGCTGGGTCATCAACTACAAATGCCTTAGCGTTGGTATTAAATGAATTAGATAAAAAGTTTGGTGTTCAATATGCAAATTTAACGACTGTTCACTCTTACACAAGTGATCAACCCTCTCAAGATAGCGCAGGTATTAGTTACAGAAGAAGTAGATCTGCTGCAGAAAATATAATTCCAAATGAAAGTAGATCAGGTGAATTCGTTCAAAAAGTAATACCTAGATTTAAAGATAAAATTATATCATCAACATTGAATGTACCAGTTCAATTTGGTTCATTATTAGATTTGACTACAATCTTAGATGATAAAAATGTTACTGAAAATAAAATCAATAAATTGATGAAAGATGCTGAAAATAAATTTCCAAATTTATTCAAAATGATTACAGATCCAATTGTTTCATCAGATGTTCAAGGGATGACTCAAAGTGTTGTTTTTGATGGTTTAGGAACTTTGAAAATTCAAGATAATATGTTTAAAACATTATCTTGGTATGATAATGGATACAATCACGCTTCAAGGGTTCTTGATTTAATTGAATTATATAATAGAAAGGGTGCATAATGAATATAGCCATAAATGGATTTGGAAGAATTGGCAGATCAGTATACAGAATTTTAACATCAAATACAAATCATAAAATTGTAGCAATTAATGATCTTAGTGATCCTGAAGCATTAGCATATTTACTTAGGTATGACACTGTTATGGGAAAGTT
>Ga0163109_10002057_pt1 | contig 15829 bp, 16 predicted proteins | sample CRUFie1St13metaG_FD_108704 | JGI IMG/M metagenome (GOLD analysis project Ga0163109, IMG submission 108704) | Marine microbial communities from the Costa Rica Dome - CRUD Field 142mm St13 metaG | ecosystem: Environmental > Aquatic > Marine > Oceanic > Photic zone | place: Costa Rica: the Eastern... | reverse complement strand
GCGAAGCGTTTGCCTATTTGCACCATCCGGTAACCAAGCATTTTCTTGACAGGGTACAAAGCGGATCGATTGGTTGCCCAACGGGTCTGAATACGATTTTCGGATGTAAAATCCTGTCCGACAAACCGAATAGACTAAAATCTCTATTCAGAAAGGAAGTTCGGCATTTTGATCCTAGATTGGGTGGTGGTTGTATTCTTGACCTTGGATGTTACCTGACCTCCATCAGCGCAATTCTTGCTCGAATTGCATGTGAGGAAGATGCTCTTGTTCCTGAATTTCAAAAAAGTACGCTCCATTATGGAGAAAAGAAGGTTGAAGTTGATGCATACGGCGAACTCTCTTTCAATAATGTTTTTCCTACATGCATGAGAGCTTCTTTCATCACTGACTTGGGGCAAAATACCACGATCACAGGCACCGAGGGAGAAATAACCATCGAGAATACCTGGAGTTGCGACCAAGGAGGATTTTTTTTAAACGGGGATTTCCAATCCGTGGAAAATTTGATTTACGATAATCCCTACTCATACCAGATCCATAACTTCTGTGATTGGGTCACGGAAAATAAACGCACGCCTCAATTTCCTTCGCACACCGTTGACGATACTCTTTTCAACATGCAAATCCTCGATGCATGGAAAAGCCGTTGATTAGTCTCGCATCACCACATCACTTCAAGGTCTCAAAAGCTTGGCGATTCCAAAACTTTTATTCAGAGACCACATTAAGCAAGTTTGAATAAAAAAAGAGAGTCCGCATCAATAACAGGAATAATTCCTTGCTTCAACTCATCGGAAACTCTTCCCGAAGTGATTGCTTCACTTCAAAAGCAAACTCTTCCTTTGGACGAAATTTTGATCATCGACGACGGATCAATCGATAATAGTGCCAAACTGGCGAGGGATTTGCGATGCAGAGTCATTCGTTTTGAAGAAAACCTTGGAAGAGGACACTCCAGAAATGTAGGTATTTCAGAGTGCAAAACCGATTTCGCATTGTTTTGCGACTCGACCAACATACTTCCTCCCGATTTTTCGGCTCTTGCGATTAAACATTTTAACCGGACTGAAATCGCCGCCGTTTTCGGAAGAATCGTCAATCACCCTGAATTAAACGACGTTTTCAGCCGCTGGAGAGGAAGACACCTTTTCAGAGAGCACTTGGAACACCGCAAGGACGTCCACGAAGTCAGATGCCTTATCTCCTATGCTGTACTTGCTCGCAAAGAAGCTGTTCTTTCATCAGGGAACTTTGATCGGTCCCTCAGGAAATGCGAGGACCAAGATATGGGCGAAAAATTAATCGGTTCAGGCTACAAAATCCTCTCCGATCCCTCCTTACTCGCATATTCCGTTCGCAAGGAAAGCATGACCAGTCTCGCCATTCGTTTCAATCGCTGGTTTTCTTTTCATCAGCAGGATTTCCGATGTCTTGAGGCATTTTTGAAAACCCTTCAATCGTCAATTATGATTTTTCTCAGAAGTGATTTTCGAAAGAAGGACTTCCACTCCATGATGATCTCCATACTCCTTCCCTTTTGGCTTCTTGCACTAGCCGTCTTCAGAAAAGAACGATTAACGGATTGACCGCTTCGTCAAAATGAAATCCAAGATCGCTGTGCTTATTCCAATCCATAAGGAACTGACCTCCCATACCAGCGATGAAAGAGCCTTGTTGGAACAAACAAAGAAGGTATTCAAGGACAGACCCCTCTTCCTTTTTGGCCCCGATTCCTTAGCTTCAAGTTTCAGGTTGGAGGAGCCCTTTGAATTCACACCTTTTGATGGAAAGTACTTCAAGGATAAGTTCACTTACAGCAAGTTATTGTGCAGCCTCGAATTTTATGAGTCTTTCGCAAGCTATGATTTTGTTCAAATCGTTCAAACTGATTGTTGGGTTTTTGAGGACAAACTCGATCATTTTGCCGCCAGCGGACTTGATTACGTTGGAGCGCCTTGGATGAAGAACGGATTCGAGGGAAAACCCGAACCCGAACTTTGGAAGGTGGGCAATGGAGGCTTTTCTCTAAGAAAAGTCAGTTCTTTCCTTTCCGTGATCAAACAGATCAAAAGCACGAAAAAAGGAACCTACCCCGTATTCAGTGACTGCGGTCAGGGACTCGTCGGAGCCCTGAAGCAAAGGGGAATTCGTAACAACTTGAAGCATTATATAAAGTCTCCGCCCGGAGAAGATATCTTTTGGTCAATCTATGTGCCGCTAATTTTCGGAAAGGATGAATTCAATGTGGCTGACGTCGAAACGGCCGCCCATTATTCGTTCGAAACCCTGCCCCGCTATCTCTACGAGTCAGTGACGAAAGGCACGCTTCCGATAGGTTGCCACAATTGGTCTCGAAACGACCCTGATTTCTGGCAAACTCATATCCCTCTTCAAGATGTTTAAGGAAAAGTGCAAAAGGATTATCAAGGATTTCCTCGGTCTGTTGTTCTGCAATAACCTGAGGGTTCTCGCCAACATATACAAAACCGACAAAAGGGGACATGACTACCTTGAAAAGTATCAAAGGCACTTCTCCTCATTAAGGTTTAAGAGAATCAATCTCCTGGAAATTGGCATCGGTGGATATGACGATCCTAATGCGGGAGGAAATTCACTTAGGATGTGGAAAAAATATTTTCCTTTTGGACGGGTTCACGGGATCGATATTATCGACAAAAGTACCTTGGCGGAAAGACGAATTCAGATCCATCAAGGAAGCCAGAGCAACATTTCCTTTCTTGAAACCATGATGGAAAAGGTTCTTCCAGTAACAATTATAATCGATGATGGCAGCCATATCTCCAAAGATGTGATAACCACCTTCAAGTTTCTTTTCCCCAAGCTGAAAAAAGGCGGATGGTATGTCGTGGAGGATATTCAAACATCTTATTGGAGAGAGTTTGAAGGCGATCCTGAGAATTTAAAAAATCCTCGCACCTCCATGAACTTTTTCAAGCAAATTACGGATTGCGTCAATTCATCAGAATTTGAAAGGGCTGAAGGTTCGGATGGAACTTTTGATGGTCAAATTGATGCAGTGCATTTCTATCATAATATGATATTGATCAAAAAGAAGTAAGGTTTTGTCTTAAGCATTGAAAAAAGTTCTTCTACTTAATGACTACAATCTGGACGAAGATCAAATTCGCCACGCAGAGGGCAGATTACCGAATCACCTAATCTTCGGTCTGGACAAATTTCACGACTTCAACCTGGAATTCACTTCAGTTCGCCTCTGGGAACCAGGCATGCTTTATGAAGTGGATAATTTCCTTATCGAACATAAACCGTACTTTCCCGTTGGCAGACTTGAAACTCAATTCAAAGCCTTGAGAAGAATTAATGAAGCTGACGTGATCCTCTCACTCAAAGAAACCGAGTCTAGTTTCCTTCATTACCTAAGAGCCCTGGGTTTTCTTAAAATTCCTGTTGTGACTCTGGTTCACCATTCTCAGAATATCGGTAGATTCAATAAACTGAAAAGCCCGATCTTCAAATTGATCAATCAAGGCTCGGACGCCATCCTGATTTTTTCCGAAAGAGTGAGGATCCTATCGGGAGAGGATAAAACTAACGTCGTGCGTTGGGGTCCTGACCTTGCCTATTACGATCGTCTCAACCCTAGTTTTGGAAACAAAATCATGACTGCCGGGCGTTCGGGACGTGATTTCGGAACCTTTGCGAAAGCCTGCATTGAATCTAAGGCATACGCAAAGGTAATGTGTCTCGACTATGACAAAAGCCCCGTATTCGACACGCGCAATCCCTATGTTGACTATGAGGTTGGTCTGCAATCTCAGCATGAGATTTGTCTTAAACTTCAGGACGCTTTAGCCATCGCGATCCCGATCCAAGACCAACCTTTCAGTTGCGGTCTTACCAGTTTTTGCGATCCTCTTGGATTGGGGAAGGCGGTCCTTGTGCCCGAAAACCCTGGAATAGACATTGATGTGGAAGAGTTGGGAATTGGGAAAATCGTTTATCCAAATAACCAGGAGGGCTGGTCAAAAGCCATTTCTTGGGTTCAGAAAAATAAGGAAAAAACAAAGGAGATGGGAAAACAAGCTCGTCATTTCGCTGAGGCAAACTACAACTCGAAGATATTCGTAAGTCAGGTGAGCGAAGTATTACATCATGTGATAGCAAAGAATGAAGTCACTTGCCGATAAGGAGAACGAAACTATCGAAAAGAATTTTCCATTGAGGAAAATCAGTGTTCTTCACCCCTATTTGGAAGATAGAATCCATGAAATCGAAAAGGGCTTGTATCCAAGGCATCACCTTTGGGGAATGGATGGTTTGAAAACCTTGAAAGGCGTTCAAATCGAACTCCTAAGATCGAACTCGATTAAGCTGCCCCCAATTTTTGAGAGAGTGGCAAATCGCTTTTTTTTTAGAAATTCCCCAGGCATCAAAGCCGAATTATCCGCTCTTCGGGCAAGCAGGCGTTCAAGCTTGGTCTATTCAGTCTGTGGTCCTCTTTCCCTACTCCCCTTTTTCGGCAAGGCAAAGCTAGTTTCATGGGTTTTTCGTAAACCCAAGGAGTCAACAAAAGGCTTTTTCTCCCCCTACTCGCCTGAAAAGCTTAAGCGACACGCCGCCTTTCTTTGCCTAACCAAACGATGCAGGAGTTTCTTCGCCGCACATTCCCTTTCAAAGTTCATGCCATGGTGCGTTGACATGAAGGTCTTCGATGGCAAACCGCCATCAAGCGAAGCGAACAAGCCTTTTTTTCTCGCTACGGGAAAAACGGGGAGGGATTTCAACACCTTGATTGAGGCGGCCAAACTCGTAAGTGCGGAGATAAGAATCATTGGCCCCAAAAACCGCAAACCCCTCGCACTACCCGCAAACGTCTTGTGGCTTGACGGTACAAGCGATCCTCCTGACAAAGCGATCGACTACCCAACCCTGAGAGAATGGTATGCCCAATGCACTGCCACCCTCATCCCCTTGCATGGAGACAGGGAGGACACTTGCGGTTACACAAACCTACTTGAAAGTATGGCAATGGGGAAAGCGGTGATTATGACTCGCTCAGGATGTTTGGACGTGGATCCGGAAACCCTAGGTTTTGGTTTTTTGGTTTCATTAAAATCACCCCAAGAGTGGGCGGAAAAAATCAAATTACTGTCCGATGATTCGAGGATGGCTAATGAATTAGGAAACAAAGGGAGGCAAGTCGCAGAGATGCAATTTTCGGAGAACCTGTTTAATTCTGAAATTCGTCGTTTTTTTGATAATCTTCTGACCCAAATCAAGTAAGCATGACAAAACTAAGCGTAGTGATTCCAACCTACGAAAGACCGGATGATCTGGAAAGATGTTTGCACTCCTTGAATCCCAAAAGACAAAGCATTGAGGAGGAGTTTGAGGTTCTGGTTACCGATGACTCCAGTGGAATGGAGAGTAAGAGTCTCGTTGAAAACCGATTCCCTTTCGCATCTTGGGATCAGGGGAAAAAAAATGGACCGGCGGGCAATCGTAATGCAGGGGTTGCCCGAGCCAAGGGTGAATGGATCGTTTTTTTGGACGATGACTGCTTTGCCATGCCCGAATACTTGGAAGCGTATTCCAATGCGATTAGCCAATACCCCGAAACGCAAGTGTTTGAGGGGTGCATCTTCCCGGATAGACCAAGAATCACATGGGCGGAAGGATGCCCGAGCAATGAAAAAGGTGGCATGCTTTGGACGAGTAATCTTTGTATTCGCAAGGACCTGTTCACTGAAATGAATGGACTTGACGAAAGATTCAGGGTCGCCTTTGAGGACGTCGATCTTGCGTATCGCCTCAAACAAAGGGGAATGAAATCGAGGTTCATCGCCGAGGCCAGGGTTTGTCACCCGTGGAGAACCCTTCGAAAGGGTAGAAAGAACTGGAAAGAAAAGGGATATGAATGGGAATCACTCATGCTTTTTCTGCAAAAGCATCCGGACGCTGAGGAGGAATACGGAAACCCAAGAACCTATCTGCGGCACGCATTCAGAATGGTGACTAAGGATTTGTTCACCTGCTTGTTTTTTCTCAAAGGCAGAGGCATCGATGTACTTGCTGATCAATTCTTGTGCACATCCATTACGACAGTCAGAATTTGTCTCGGGAGTTGGAAGAAATGACGATGAACGAACCTTCCATAACTGTCCTCTCAAGTTTTGACTGGTCAGTCCCGGGCACCCCTGAACTTATCTGTGAAAGCGCATCCCATGCAGGGCTTGCCTACCATTATTTTTCAAAACCAACCTCAATTTTCAAACAAGTCCCAGCAAATTGGACATCCTCCGAAGATACCACTCTACGAAATAGACTCTTGTTTTTCGGATCAAAGTTAGCCCGATCAAAAACACTCTCCAAAATTCAAGAATCACTTGTTCTTCATCAAATAAAGAGATCATGCTCAGCAAGAGCTTTGGAGAATTCCACGCTGTTCTATACGAATTTGGAGTCCATTGGAGGCATTCTCCCAAAACTGAAAACGTCCTTTGGCAAACTTGTGTATCTCTGCGCTGACTACAGCGATCTTGGAGAGGATTTCATAATGAACTCCTCACTTGCCGACAAAGTCCTGGTCATTCCGAAGTCCATGGTTGAAGAGGTCCGAAAAATTTGTGGCGAAAAGACCGAAGCATTCCCTCAATTGGTCTCATCGTTCCAACCTCGCAGTGTTCTTTCAGGTAGGGTGCAGCAGTTTCTAAAGGAAATACCTCCACCAAGGATCGTTTACTCCGGAGAAACCGGACGACGAATTGACATGGAACTTTTCTCCAGTGCAATGAAAGAGTTGAAGTTTTGTTCTTTCGTTTCGTTTCATTCCGGTTCTTTTGAAAAGGATGAGAACTTCTTCAAACTGCCCTGGTTGGAGAAATTCGAAATTTTTCAAGTCCTCGAGAATTCTCAGGTTGGATGCATGCCTTATGACGTTAAGATCTCTCACAACCTCCACTGCGTGCCATTAAAACTTTTTGAATATCTTCAACTCGGTATGCCAGTGGTGAGTACGGCGTTGGTAAACTTGGATGAATTCGCCCCTCTTGTCAAAATCGCCAACAACTCGGAAGAATTTATCGCACATTTGAAGACAGCCATTTTAGAGGATCCGGACGCCCCCGAACGAAGAAAGCGAATTAAGATTGGACAAAACCATTCCACTAAAAATCAAGCCGGGCGAATCAAGTCCATCGTGTGCGAAGTTACAAAATGACCAACGGAATCATCAGGCTACTTTCAAAAATAAGTAAGAGAATCTATGGGTTCAGGTTCGTGCAAAACCAAATGCTTAAAGATAGGTCCAGTAAAAACGTCGGGGTGAATCATGGGATTAAACTGAGACTTACCACCGGCGACCTTATTTCAAATTACATCTATCACTTCAAGACTTGGGAACCTTGCATAACCGATTACCTAATCCGAAACCTCAATGAACTCAATGAACGCTCATTTGTAGATATTGGGGCAAACATAGGTTATTTTTCCATTTTGGTAGCCAAGAACAATCCGAGTTGCAAAGTCTACAGCTTCGAACCAACCCCTTCCATCTTCAAGCAACTCAAAGAGAATCTTCAGCTGAATGAACTTTCAAACGTTAGCGCGAATCAAGTGGCTCTTTCCAATCATGAAGGAAACCTAAGGTTATATCCCGGTCATCCAATGAACAGCGGCAGCACGGGCATTTTCAGAAATGAGGAGTCAAGTGAATCCTTTTCAGTGAATTCGAGTACGCTGCATAAGGAAGTGGTGAAGATGCCTCTGCCCCCGAGAATCGTAAAGATCGACACGGAAGGCTCCGAAAGTGAAATTCTCTCCCATTTGAGGCAACTCGTCGAACTTCTCCCCGCCGACGTAGAATTCATCGTTGAGATTAACCCTGAGCTGATAGGGCTCGAAAAGGCGAATGCCATCATTCGCCGCTTTGAGGGTCTAAACTTTAACTCATTCCAAATCAAAAATTCCTATGAGTTAGAATTTTACCTAACAAAAAGGGATAAAGATCATCAGATTTCCGAACTTTCGGGTCCGTTGGAAAGTCAAGCCGATGTTTTATTCACCAGAAGACCTTTGGAGGAAATTTGTCATTAAACTCTTTAAGAGGCATAAAATCATTTCCTTCATGCTGAAGTTCGGGTTCGTTCGTAGAACCGTTGTGGCCAAGTTCAATGATGGGTGCAAGGCATACGTAGACCTAACTGACCCCGAACCAAGAAACGTTTACATCAAAGAGGAATTCGAAAGGCACTTTTTTCCCATTGCTTCATCTTTTTTGAGTGAAAAAGGGGTTTTCTTCGATTTGGGCGCAAACGTAGGTTTTTGCACTTTTGGGATGTTGCCTGAAAGACCGCGGTCCGAATATCATCTTTTTGAAGCAAATTCACATCTAGTTTCTCTACTTAAAAAATCCATTGAGCTAAACAACTCTCACAAGATTTTCGTCAAACATGGTTGCCTGAGCAATCAAGATGGTCTTAGCTCATTTCACATTGAGGAAAAGCAAAGCGGACAATCGCACGTTTCCTACGGCAATCAAAAAGGGCTAGCAGTCAGGAACGTAATACTCGATGATTATTGCAAATCCATGGGGGTTGAAAGCGTTGATTTCGCCAAAATCGACTTAGAGGGATACGAACTCTCCTGTTTGAAGGGATGGAGTCATTTTCTTTCCAATGGTCTGGTGAAAGCTATCTACATTGAAGTTATGCCCGAAAACCAACGCCGTTATGGTCTGGAAGCCCATGATTTGCTTCGTTTCATCGAAAGCTTTGGCTACAACCTTTACTTCTGTAAGGAAGAAGATTTCGGAGACTCATCGAAGGGTGATGGATCAGAGGTTAAGCTAAGGCATGGGGCGAATCCATTGCCCGTAGTTCCATTTGTCTCTAAAGATTACCCCCAATCCCTCTCCACCGATGTTCTCGCATGTCTCTCTTAAAGAAACTTGAATTGGCATACCCAAGGAAATTTCTAAAGATTCTTCCGCCTCAGTTGAGGGTCTCCGTTTTCTATCGTTTGTTCTTCAAGAATGCATCCTCGAGAACAAATCTTTTTCGCCGAGCCCCTCTGAGTTTCCTCCCTACCATTAAGATGGATCTTTGCCCTTCGGATCAGTCTCACCAGCAAATTGCGTATACTGGTCTCTTTGAATTTCATCTGTCTAAAATCTTCATGGAACTCGCCTATGCAGGAGGGCTTCTAGTCGATGTTGGGGCCAACTACGGATACTACAGCCTGCTTTGGGCAGGGGCATCGAAATCCAACAAGGTACTTTCGTTCGAAGCCGTTAGGGATAATTCCCAAGCCCTGTCTCATAACGTTTCCGCAAACCATTTTGAAAATCAGATCCAAGTGCAAAACAAAGCTCTTGGAAAATCCAGTGGTCAGATGAAATTCAACGCCATGGACAACGAGCAAACGACTTGGGGAGGCTTGACCCACTGCGAAGATTCGGGTTTCGAGGTAACGGTGCACAGACTCGATGAATTACTTGATAACGAGAAGACTATCGAAGTTCTGAAAATTGACGTCGAAGGAGCCGACACTTGGGTTTTGTATGGCGCTCAAAGGCTTTTGGAAACAAAACGAATCCGAAATATTTTCTTCGAAGAGAACACTGAGCGACAACAGCAATTAGGAATAAAGCCTGATGATGCGAAGGTCTTTTTGAGCGAATTGGGTTATTGCGTAGAAAACTTGAATCAAAACTCAAGCGGCGTTTCTGAATTCCATGCCCGTCCCAAAAATTAGTCGAAGAGCGTTGGCCGAAACCGTCCTTCAGGGCATAACTTTTGCAACCAAACCTCTCATTCGAAAGACTCCTGCCGAGCCCAAATCGATTTTTGTTCTTCGTAACAATGGCTTGGGAGATCTTTTGTGCGCCACTCCCCTTTTCGAAATGCTCAGGGTAAAGTATCCAAATGCCGAGATTATCGCAGGAATAGGGAGTTGGCATGAACAATTGCTAGACCGCAATCCTTACCTAAGCCGTTGCATGGCAGTCAATGCCCCATGGCACAATCAATTCGTCGTTGAGCCCAATATAAGGAGAATCCTAGCTTACCTACTGTTCTCAAAGGAATCCAAAACCCTCTCTGCAATGAAAGTAGACATTGGGTTCGATATTGTAGGGAGCTTATGGGGGTCCATGCTTCTCCTCAGGTGCGGCATACCTCTACGTATCGGAGTCAAGGGCTATGCCGGAGGCCATTCCGCCAACAGCTTGAACGTAAGATACGACAGCAAGACACACGTAAGCCAGGCATGCGTTGAGATGGGAAAACTTCTTGGAATCAAAGATACTCCCTCCCTAACGCCTCAAATCTATTTGTCCGAGAAAGAGCTTCACTCCGCAGAAGTCACCTGGAGACAGTCCGGTGAACGATGCCGAGTTCTCATTGCTCCCGGGGGAAGCTTTGAGGGAAAAAGATGGGGCGACCGAAGATTTGCTGACTTGACTCAGTTGATTCTGGAGAAAACCAAATTCCGAATATCCATAATAGGAGGAACCGAAGACGAAAAGCGCTTGCCGACAAGCCAGTTGAATGGATTTGAAGAGAGGGTGACCAATCTCTGCGGTAAACTGAGCTTGAGAGAATCGGCTGCCATGGCTTCGACCGCGGACTTCGTCATCAGCAACAGTTCGGTTGCCATGCATTTTGCAGGAGCATTTTCCAAACCCAATCTTGTTCTGCTTGGCGCTTGGTATGATAGCGCAACTGAACATTGGCTACAATGGGGGCACCCCAAATCCGTAGTCCTAGGCAAGGAGGCTCAATCCGGAATAAAAGAGGTTCCATCCGCTCAGGAAGCGTTTAGTGTATTTTTAGATCAGTTCGCCAAATACTCAAAGATCCGAAAATGAAGATAATATTCATTTTGGGAAAATATAATCCCAGCAGGTGCGGAATAAGTGATTATGTGGATCTTTTGTCCAAAGAGCTCATTAAAAATGGGCATATCGTGGGAATTAGGTCCTTTGATTCTCTTCGGGAATTACGTCAATTAGCAAGGGATCTCGAGGAGGCGGATTTATACAGCATACAATTTGCTCCTTATGCTTTTTCCAAGATTGGTTTTGCTGGTAATGCCCTACGTCTGCTTGCCAAAAGCCTTGAAGCCAAAAGCGTTCAGGTTACTTTTCATGAACTTTGGATTGGCTCTTACCCCGGTTCCCCAGTCAAGCATACGGTCATCGGTTGGGTTCAAAAATATGAAATTCTTACATTTCTGAAAGTTACCAAGCCTTCGTTGATTTACGCTACCAATTCAGCCGCATTGCACCGTTTGCGAAAAGCTGGTATCTCCGCCGCTTATCTTTACCTCTTTGGAAATATCCCTTATTCACAGAGCCAAATTACATCGGATCAATCCATCCTTAAAATTGGCTTTTTCGGCACTCTATACGATTCCTTCCCTTACGATCTACTTGGAGAGCGTTTGAAATCGATATACGGGTTAACCAAAAGAAAAATAATACTTTTAAGAATTGGGCGAACTCGGGAAAGTCAGGGATTGATCAAATTGAAAAGAATGGCTGAGAGTAGAGGATTTGACCTTTTTGAAACGGGCGAACTTTCCGCACCGGAAGTTTCGAAGGAAATTCAAAGCTGCTCGTTGGGAATTTCCACGACCCCTTATGACGTAATGGGCAAGAGCGGCGCGACGGCAGCGCTCCTTGAACACCGCTTGCCTATTTTGACTCATGATGACGGGGACACTCCTCAGAAGCATTTGATCATTTCCAAGCTGTTCGATGATCAGATTTTTCAATTAGACGACGTTGATGGCCCCGGGGAAATCGCTAAATATATCACCCAACCCAAGAGAAAATTCATAAACGGAGTTGCATATACTGCCGAAGAAGTCCTCGAAAGCCTTGAGTTGGCATGCAGATCGTAAAAACAGCTACTCTGAAAATCCAAATTTAAAAGAAAGACCATGATGACCTTGATTCAGTCGGAAAAATTCTCATTTCTCGTACGAGGTGAAACCTAAAATTCAGAACAATCCCTATCAAAGCCCTTGGCCACTGTGGTGCCAAATTACCCTCGTGCTTTGGAGGATCACTTGGAAAGCGCTCTGCTCTTGGACTCCAAAGTTCATGAATCCATGGAGATTGGTCATTTTAAAATCCTTCGGTGCCAAAATATCAGGAATTCCTTTCGTTCACAGTTCCGCTCGAATCCAAATTCCATGGAATTTAATTCTTCATCATCGAGCATGCCTTGGAGAGGGAGTCACTGCTTACTCGCTGGGAGAAATTGAAATTCAAGAAGGCGGAACCGTTGCCCAAGAAGCCTATTTGTGCACAGGGACCCACGACTTCGAAAGGGCATCCTTGCAACTCATTACCAAAAGAATATTAATTGAGAGCAATGTTTTCATCGGTGCCAGAGCTATGATTCTCCCTGGTGTCACAATAGGTAAGAATGCTGTAATCGGAGCGATGGCAGTTGTTGCAAAAGACATTGAAGAGAATGAAATCATTGCGGGCAACCCAAGCCGTAAGATTGGGGAAAGATCACTCATTCAGTAATGGAAATTTCAAATCAAAAAGTCCTGATTACCGGAGGCATGGGCTTCATAGGCTCAAACCTCGCTCGAAGGTTGATAAAATACGACAACCAAGTAACTGTAGTGGATAGTCTTATTCCCGAGTATGGTGGAAACGTTCGAAACCTTTACGATTTACAAGATCAGGTAACGATCAATCTCTCGGACGTTCGTGATCCGTTTTCAATCAATGAATTGATCAAGGACCAAAATTATCTTTTCAATTTAGCGGGCCAAACGAGCCACTTGGACTCTATGGAAAATCCATTCACGGACTTGGACATCAATGCAAAGGCTCAACTGTCCATTCTCGAGGCTTGTCGAAAAAACAATCCTGACATCCGCATCGTTTTTGCAAGTACCCGACAAATCTACGGTAAACCGCAATATCTTCCAGTTGACGAAAAGCACGCTCTCCATCCGGCGGACGTCAACGGAGTGAACAAGATTGCAGGAGAATCGTATCATATACTCTACAACGAAGTATACGGCATTGCCTCAAGCGTACTTCGCCTTACGAATACCTATGGTCCGAGAATGAGAATCAAAGACGCCAGACAGACTTTTTTGGGTATTTGGATAAGAAATTTGCTCGAGGGAAAACCAATACAAATTTTCGGTGATGGAAAACAGCGAAGAGACTATAATTTTGTGGAGGATGTGATCGATGCGCTTTTGATCGGAGCAACCCGAACTGAAGCGGTGGGCAAAGTATACAATTTGGGCTCTCCGGACCCACTATCTCTTGAAGACACGGCTAAAGTCATGTGCAAACTCACGCATGACTCTGCCTATGAATTCGTTTCTTTTCCAAAGGACCGCCAAGCCATCGACGTTGGCGATTTCATCTGCGATTACAGTTCATTTGCCTCATCCTTCGGGTGGGAACCTAGAGTGTCCTTTGAAGATGGCATGCTTCGATCCTTCGAATATTTTAAAGAGGAGATCGAGCACTACCTTTGAATCAAATGATACCCTTCAGCGATCCTTTCGCCTCCTACAAGCGACACAAGCAAGAAGTTGATGAAGCCGTTAGGCGCGTCTTGGATTCCGGATGGTACGTTCTCGGTAATGAGGTCAAGTCTTTCGAGGAAGAGTTCTCCGCCTTTCATGGCGAAGAATTTGACGCTGTCGGCGTTGCCAATGGTACGGATGCGATTTCCCTCTGCCTGCGAACCTTGGGTCTTGGTCCAGGAGATGAGATCATTACGACTTCCCATACTGCCGTGGCCACAATTGCAGGTATCGAACAAGCCGGATGCTCGCCGGTTTTTGCTGATATCGAAGGTGACTCCCGATGTCTAAGTCCGGAGTCAATCGAAAGAAGAATTGGTAAAGAAACTCGAGCCATCATGCCGGTTCACATCTATGGCCAACCCTGCAAAATGCAAAAGATTATGGATATCGCCCGTTCTCATGGCTTGGAGGTGATTGAAGATTGTTCACAAGCGCACGGTGCGGAGATTAACGGAAAAAAAGTTGGGACTTTTGCAAATCTTTCAGCCTTCAGTTGTTATCCAACCAAGAATTTGGGTGGCATTGGAGATGGGGGTATCATACTTTGTCGGTCGAAAAGGGATGGCGAAAAAATTAGATCGTTGAGACAATATGGTTGGAATCAAGACAGAGAAAGCGTCACGCAAGGATTCAATTCCAGATTGGACGAACTCCAAGCTGCCATACTTCGAGTCAAGCTCACTCATCTCGAGCAAGATAATCGGCAAAGGAGAAAAATCGCCGATCAATACGCGTCAAGCCTAGAAGATTTGCCAATCCGCTTACCCTATCGGACGGATGGAGAGTTGCATGCAATGCACCTTTTTGTGATCGAGTGTGAAAAACGAGACGATTTGTTAAGTTATCTTAACGAATCAGGCGTCGGAGCAAGCTTGCATTATGCTTTGCCCGTTCATCGACAAAAAGGCTACGAAAACCGAATTCGCGGGTGCGACGATCTCATTCATACCGAAGCGTTCTACAAAAGAAATTTAACTTTACCAATGTTTCCCGAACTATCTCAAGATGCCATCGAGCAGATCGTCTCTTGCATCAGAGAGTGGTTCGCTTGACCTAATCCGTGAGCCAAACAAATGATAGCGTAATCGTTCAGTCCCTCATTGGAAAAAAACACCTGGAATTTTATTTGCAGTGTTTGAAATCACTTGTTCATTTTTGCGAGCAGGATATCAAACTCCTTCTTCACACGGACGGTTCATTAAACCAAAAACATAAGGAAGAAGTCTTATCGGAGTTGCCGAACTCCGTTTTAAAAATCATTGATTCACAATCCAACTCCGTTGCCGTTTTGGACAATTTGCGAGGAAGGCCACATTGTCAGAAATTTCGAAAAGAATCGATTTGGGGAATCGAATTCTTCGATCCACTTTTTGCCGAGCCAATTGATCAAGTTAGTTACTACATAGACGCTGACTTTCTTTTTTTTCGACCATTTGCCGGCCTTTTCAAAGAAGGAGAAGTCAAAGACGGAGCAATTTTCCTAAAAGACGACCAATGGGACGCATATTGCATCAGACCATGGCATTTATTGGGTTCAAATCCCAAGCCAAATATCGTTCAAGGCATTACCACTGCCATAGTCTTTTGGGACAAGATGGCAATCGACTGGGATTACCTAGAATGGTTTTTGGGAGAAGCGAAATATCACAAAATTTGCGATTGGATCATGCCTACGGCTCAAGCCGGTCTCGCCAGAAGGTGTAAGGCAAAAACCGTTTGCTCAGAACAAATTACAAATCTTTATCCCAACGCTCAACTAACCCAGAATACAATTGGTGGACATTTGCTTGGATCTTATCGTAAAGAGTGGCTGAAGAAACTCGATTTGCAAAATTCAAGCAATTCCGGCAGCGAGGAGCGCATTGACGCTCGTTTCCATTCCTGTTCTGAGAGAGGAGCTTGGGCATATGGTCTAAATCAGGCGAAAAGATGGGTGAACACTCGCCTTAACATTTGGTGAATGCGTAATGTAAACGGAGATTTAGCTGGAAAAAAGTTATTGATGCTCGCTCCATGTCTAGGGAAATTCGGAGGGATTGAAGCATTCTGCCTGACTCTGACCGAGGACCTTTTGAAGAGGGGCGCAAAAGTTTGGCTCCTTCGTAAAAAGGTAAATGGATTTTCCGAAGATGGGTCGATCCATCGAAGCGAATCCGAAATACGGTCTACTTGGAGCAAAGAACAATCGAACCGCTTCATCAGCTCATTCGTGAAACCGAGAGATCGATTGATAAAAGAGAGAATCAAAAATTCAGATCTGGTTCATTTG
>Ga0163109_10002055_pt1 | contig 15831 bp, 9 predicted proteins | sample CRUFie1St13metaG_FD_108704 | JGI IMG/M metagenome (GOLD analysis project Ga0163109, IMG submission 108704) | Marine microbial communities from the Costa Rica Dome - CRUD Field 142mm St13 metaG | ecosystem: Environmental > Aquatic > Marine > Oceanic > Photic zone | place: Costa Rica: the Eastern... | reverse complement strand
TTGGGTGTACTTTTTTAACCATAATGAATCTAGCTTGAAATCCTAAACTTACTGTAAGGCCTACACTTCCTGTACCTGTATAATGTCCTACTTTAGAATAACCATCTACAGAATGAAAACAATAAGCTACATAATTATACCCATCATTTACTTCATCTGCACCACCTACAGTAAATACGGTAGAAGTAGGTGCTGTATTATTGAAAAACACTCCTCCATTACCGGTATCTACTCCTGATTCATTTAACCTTATACCATAGTGGGAATAACTTCCATCATTAAATAAGGTAGGCCATCCTGCAGATACATTTCTACCTTTTACCCAGATAAGCTGTGGTGCTGAATCTAATCCATGTCCTATAGTTGCACTACTTGCGTTATTACCCGAATATGTAACTATACTAAAACCAGCTTCGGTGTTAGCTGAAACAGTTGATGATATAGTACCATTCGAATTTGATGTGCCAGACCCTCCTGCTTTCCAAGCCCATGCTACATAATTATTACCTGAATAGTTATTATTACCTGTTGATATCTTTACTCTGTTTGCTATTGGTTCAATATAATTACCTCCATTTTCAGTTAAAGTTAAGTTAGGGTATAATAATTTACCAGGGGACCTTAATATATCTCCCATACCGTGATTCTCACCACTAGAAGATCTGTTTTTCACCCAAACCATACCAGGATCAAAATTCAAACCAGTTATACTTCTAGGATTTGAATTATCACCACTGTAGGTAAGAATACCAAAATGATCAGTACCTGTTGGACCTGTTGCTAACATAGTACTATCTCCTAAGTAGTTTTGAGTTATTTCAGTACTACCTTTATATATTTTTGATATTGCTGTATCTCCTAGATATAACGGTGCCATACTGTTATGTTACAAAGTATATTTTATTGCTGTCGTAAGAACCTAAAGCATCATACTGTGCTTGTGACCCAGCCCAGAAACGTAATCCAGAACTATCTCTATGATTTACCGCATGAGATGCAGTAAGGTTAGCAGATCCAGTTACATTTAAACTACCGGTTACTTGATGAACATCAGTTAATTGATCTCCAAATATATTTGAACCTGAAGAAAATGCAATAGATGAACTTACAACTGTTGTATGTAATTTAGATGCTGAAACTTCTCCTAAAGTTAAATTTTGACCACTTAAAAGAGATACTACTTGAGCTGAACCAGATGCTATATTAGTTCCTGCTAAATGTGCTACTGTTTGAGCTGAACCAGATACTAAAGTAGGTTTATTAGTTAATGTTTCAAAATTTGCTGAACCAGAAATAATATGACCAGCATTTGCTATAGTAACTTTACCACTAGTAGCTGGGTCCATAAATACGGTTACAGTTTCACTATTATTAACTTTAACTTTTGTAGGTATAAATAATTCGTTATTACTATCATATACCTGAACAAATGGAGATGATGAACCTAAATTATGATTTACTGAATGTGTTGTTTGGTTAGTAAACTCAGATGTAAAAGTAGATGAACTTTCTATAGTAGAAGTTATACCTGTTAATCCTGAACCGTCTCCTATAAATGAAGATGCTGATACTTGACCATCTACCTCTAACTCTGTTCCGTTAAGTAATTGTAATTTATCCGACTTTAATCTAGCCGTTATGACGTTTGAACCAGCTTTTTTATTTGCAAATTCGATAAGACCATCTTCTGTACCATCTGTATTATCTTGAATCTTACCTGTTACCTTTGCATAGACTATTTCTTGATCTGCATCATTCTCTCCTTTGAACTTTAATTGTCCTAAATAGTCTGCATCTGCTGGTGATGCTGAATTTCTTTTTAATGTAATTACTGGAGCGGCTGTTGAGGAATCCTCTGTAGCAGTTAATAAGAGCGTATCTGCTAAACTCCCGCTGTTACTTAGTGTAAGTGTATTTAAAGTTGCATCTGAACCAGAGACAACTAGTTTTTTCCAATTAGGCATTTTACTTATTATTATGGTTGGTTACTCAAAGAGCCCACTTCCCCTTTCGAGGCCGATAATAGCTTTATTATAAATATAGGAAATTATCCTTTATCTATAACACCTTTTAGTTTAAGCATTATCTTTTGATAAGTCTCAAACTCTTCTCCTTTATAAGTTGCTTGTTGAAGCTTTTGTGCTATGAATAATGCTTCGTTTTTTAAGAATAAATCGGAGGAGCTTTTAGTTTCCTTTGCTCCTCCGTTTATATTTCTTTTACCTTTTATTGCCATTAATAACCTTTTTAACATTTTTTAGTTTTTATTACACATAAATGTAAATCTCTTCTGATTCAACTCTTATGTTTCCTACGTGATCCATTTGAGCTGTTGCTGCTGCAGCTTCGTTTCCTTCTAATGCACCTACAATATGGTAAGCTGGTGTTTGATCACCTGTAGCTCCTGCTGCAATAGAATTAACAACTGCTAAACGACCATCGTCTGAATTATATCCGTTATCCCAGAATAATCCTACACCTTGGTTAGCAACTCCATCTGCTCCACCGAATACAATACCTGAATCACCTGACGTACTACCTGAGTTAAGTAAGATAAATTTATCTTCTACGTTAAGGTTAGTTACTTGTGCTTCAACCGTATTACCTGTTACTGTAAGATCACCTGCTACTGTTAATCCAGCAAACGTTGGTGAATCTGTTGTCTGTAATCCTAAATCAACTGCTGATGCTGCTACACCATTTGTTGTTAATGCTACTTGACCTTGTGCACTTGATGCAATAGACGATCCAGAAACAACACCTGCTACCTTAGCATTAAGATGTGCTGCAGAGAACGATCCTGATATGTTATCAGCAATCTGAGCTGAACTACTTAACGTTCCGTCAGCTGTAACGCCTGTTAATCCAGAACCATCTCCTACGAATGAACCAGTGAATGATGAACCTGTAAAGTCTGTAGCTGTTATTCTTTGACTTGTTAAATTAGCTACTGATTGAGCTGAACCTGATACTGTACCTGCTGGTAGTAATGGTGTTATCTGAGCTGCACCAGATACTAATCCGTCAATATCGAATAAGTCTGTATCTATCTGAGTCGATGATGATATAATACCGCCACCTAATGCTGCAATTGCTGTAGTAGATAATGCTCCACTAATATTTGTTGCTATTTGAGCTGAACTACTTACTAATGCTGGTAATGCTATAATATTACTAAATGGTATAGATCCTGATACAATGTGACCACCTCTTGCTACAATAGCTCTACCAGTTGAATTAACTGAGAAGTGTAACTCTACTGTATTACTATTAACAGCTTTAATTGTAGATGGAATAAACTGCTCATCATCACCATCGTAAGCAACAACTATAATGTTATCACTATCAAAGTTGTGAGTTACAGATGCTGTAGCTGCATTACTAAATGATGCTGTTACTGTAGCATTTTGATCTACTGTAATGTTTGTTAATGCAGAACCATCACCACTAAATGAACCAGTGTGTACAGATGCTGCTGTTCCAATAAATCCAAACGATGCAGTAACCCCTGTTAAGTCACCAGTTCCAAAATTAACGTCTTGGTTACTTAAATTAGCAATTGTTTGTGCTGAACCTGATACTGTTCCTGCTGGTAAGCCTGCAACTACATTAGTATCAAAGTTTGTAATAGTGTTAGCATTTACTTGAGCTGAACTACTAATTGTTCCACTTGGTAACTGAGCTGCACCAGATATAATTCCTGGTGAAACTGAATTTAATGCTGTTACAGATAAAGCACCTGATATTTCAGTTGCTATTTGAGCTGAACTACTTAACGTTCCTGCTGCTGATACACCTGTTAAACCTGAACCATCACCTTGGAAGGAACCACTAAATTGATTACCATTAGCATTTAAGTTTAATGCTGTTGCATTAATCTGTGCTGCTCCTGATATAATTCCTGATGTTGCTAAGTTAGCTATCGATTGAGCTGAACCACTTACTGTACCTGATGGTAGTAATGCTTTTACTTGACCTGAACCAGATACTAATGAATCATCTCCTCCTGCTGTAAATATTTTTGATTCTGATCCTGTTCCTCCTGCTACCCAATGGTTATTAGCTCCATCCCATAGTAACGAACCAGATGCTGGACCGTTAGCGTCATTTACTGCTAAACCACCTTTTGCAGCTCCTGTTCCGTTAAGAGCAATAATATTGTCTGCAAATTCTACTGTTGTTGAATCAACTGTTGTTGTTGTACCTTGTACTTCTAGATTTCCTGTTAATGTTAATCCAGTTAATGTTGGACTATCTCCAGTTTGGAAACCATTAACATTTACATCTACACCATTTAATGCAATAGTACCTTGAGCAGATCCTTCTGCTGATGCAGAAACTACTCCTGCTACTTTAGCATTTAAATGAGCTGCTGAGAATGAACCACTAATATCAGTAGCTAATTGAGCTGATGATGAAATTGTATTACTACCAGCTGTTATTTGAGCTGATGATGATACTGTTCCTGAAGGTAAGATTGCTGCAACATTACCAGTAACTACTGTACCTAATGTTGTAATACTATTTACTCCTGTAAATCCTGTCTTATCAGCATCTTGTAAAGTTACCTGAGCTGAACCACTAACTGTGCCCGATGGTAAGTTTGCAACTGTTTGTGCTGATCCTGATACAGTTCCTGAAGGTAGCTGTGCTGCTCCAGAAATGATTCCACTTGGCAACTGTGAAGAACCTGATACTGTACCTGAAGGTAAATGAGCTATTGTTTGTGCTGATCCTGATACTAATCCTGCTGATACTGTGTTAAGTGCTGCTTTTGATAAAGATCCAGAAATATCTGTTCCTATTTGAGCTGAACTACTTAATACATTATCTCCTGTAGTATTTAAGAAATCACCATCTATCTGAGCTGAACCGGAAATAACTCCGTCAGCTGACATCTTAGCTTTTACGTTAGTATCAAAGTTTGTTATGGAATCAGCATTTACTTGAACTGATCCTGATATTGTACCTGCTGGTAAGCCAGCTACTACGTTAGTATCAAAGTTGGTAATACTATCAGCATTAACCTGAGCAGAACCAGATATTGTTCCTGCAGGAAGCTGAGCTGATCCCGATATTGTACCTGATGGTAGTTGAGCTGCTCCAGAAATTATTCCTGGTACTTTTGTATTTAAATGTGCCGCAGAAAACGATCCTGAAATGTTATCGGCTATTTGAGCTGAGCTGGATAATGTACCTGCTGCTGAAACTCCTGTTAACTGTGATCCATCACCTATGAAGGAACCAGTAAACGAACCAGTAACACCTGCCAATTGGGCCTGAGATCCTGAGACTATAATTTTTTTCCAAGTTGCCATGTTAAGTTTTTATTTTTAGTGGTTGTTTTATCTTTTTATAAATATCGTGTTTTACTATTAACTGCCGCCAACGTACAGATTATAATTTGAGTCTAAATATAATCCTCCACTAACGAAAGAAGGTGTAACTGATTGTGTTGTTAATACTAATAGTCCATCAATGGTTTGATTACCGTTAAAACTATTACTACCAGTGGTTGCAAATGAACCTGTAACTGATTGTAAATTATCAACTTGTGATTGAATAGAACTAGTAAATGTTACTACTGATGAAGTAAATGCATTAAATGATGATATAGAAGCTGCTCTAGCATCTACTGCATTAGTAAAGTGAGCAGAACCTGTATCTAAACTAACTCCTTCAGTATCTAATTTTATACCATTACCTGGGTCTACATCTAAAGAAACTGATCCTGCTGTACCTCCTCCAGATAAACCATCACCAGCAAATACTGCTGATATATCTCCTGTTCCTGATACACTTGATGCTTCCCATACTCCTGCAGATGCATTATATTGTAGTACTTGTCCGTTTGATGCACTATTGGCAGAAGAAGAAACGTTTGTTAATCCTCCTAATGTAGTGGCTCCACCGCCTCCTCCACCTCCAGGCCAACTGAATGATGCAAATGATTGTGAATTTACAAATCCAGCATAACCAGGTGTAACAAATGCTTCGAAGAATGAACCTATATATAATTCATTTTCATGCTGAACATAAACAATCTGACCTTCTGCTACTCTTGAAGCATCAAGAGCAATCATATTAGATGCAGATGGTAACGTTATCCAACCTCCTTGAACGAATTCAATCTTGGTAAACGCTCCGGATGACCCGGCTCTTACAAATATGTCAGTTGCTGTTATTGCCATTTTCTACTCATTATGATGGTGCACTTCCTGACGAAGGTACCATATAGTATCTTGTTACGTTATTATTCTGTCCTGTTTGTAGTATCATACCCCAATTTGAATATCCTAAATGAGGATTTTCTAAATCAAAGTAATATACTGCTGTACTAATTACACCTGCTGGTGTTGTATCTTTTGCAAATAATGCATACTCTCCAGCTGTAGCAGATCCGTTCGGTAGTACTCCGTTAAACATTGAACTAGGTTTTGCATCTACTACTGAAGCTGATGGGAATAAAATTAAAGCTATTTGAGCATCTGCACTAAAGTCAATAGTACCAAAGCTAGCTATACCTGATCCTGTATCAGCTGTATTATCGTTATTTAATCTTGTTAAGCTTGCACTTGTAACTAACTCACAATCTCCACTTACTAAACTATCTGAGAATGTTGTTCCTAATGCTCCACTTTCAAACATTGCTATTACAGATCCTGAAGTTACTCCTACTCCATCTCCTCCTGTATCACCTAAAGTACCAAATGTTGCTGCTTCTGATGCTGGTGTACCTCCATCGAATCCATATAAATAAACTAAATAAGGTTGAGCAGCTACTGTAAATGATCTACCAGAGTATGTAGTGTTTTTACCAAAGTTATCATGTACTGTTACATTATAATTATATGTACCTGCTGCTAATGTTGTTGCTGCTTCTATGAAAGCTGATGATGAATCTGAATTATTATATTGGAAAGTAAGATCACTTGCATTTGCACCTCCTAATGAAGCACTAAATGGTGTGTTACTTTCTGTATCAGATATACTCATACTTACTAAATCAGTACCTACTGCTACTGATGCTGTCATATTAGAAGTAATATCAGTAAACGATACTACTGTTGGTGCAGCATTTTCTGTTACATTAATACTTATACTACCAGATCCTATATTATCATATTGATCTCTAAATGTTATAGTAGAACTAATTGTATCTCCTGATCCTGTACCTGAACCACTTATATGTTGATTAAGTGATATTGCTCCTGCATTTGTTATTGCAACTTGAGCATTAGAAGAAGTAAATGATTGAACTACTGCACTTCCATAATTTGGAGAGTAGCTTACATTTACATCTGCTTGTGTTCCTGTTCTACCATTTGAATTAGTTACCACTTCTGCACCACTTACTGCTGATTCAATTATATAAAAAGTACCATTAGTTGCTAAAGTACCTATATCTGCTGCTGCAATAGTAAATGAATCGTTTTCAGTATTAGTATTAAATTGATGTTGATCTTGTACTGATGCTGTATAGCTATAAACTGATGCACTTAAATTTTCTTTTGCTTGAACTAACCAACTAGTACCATCTTGAATTAAATTAAGTTGACTACCAGTATTTTGGAAAGTTACTCCTGCATAATTTATAGTATCACTTTCAGTATCACTAAATGTTAAAGTAACTAAAGTACTTCCTGATCTAGCTAAGTTTGTATTTTGATTACCAGAAGTATCGCTGAATATTATATCTGGTGCATTATTAGTTGCAACAGTTACTGTTATACTTCCTGAACCTATATTGTCATATTGATCTCTAAAAGTTAAATTAGAGCTTATAGTATCACCAGAAGCTGTACCAGATCCACTTAAAGCAAATCCTATTGTAATATTTCCTGATGCATTAACTGCTAATTGAGCATTAGATGATGTAAATGATTGAACTGCTTGACTACCATAATCTGGTGAATAGTTTACATTAACATCTGCTGCTGTACCTGTCCTACCATCTGCATTTGCTCTTACTGTAGCTCCATTAGTTGCTGATTCTATTATAAAGAAGTTACTAGAAGAAACTAAACTACCTATAGTAGATTGTGCAATAGTAATTGTTCTATTATATTCATTTGATTTAGCAAAGTTATCAAATACAGAAGCTGTGTAAGGATAATCTCCTGCTGTTAAATTATTTGCTGCTTTTATTTCAAATGATGAAGAATTAGCATTATTAAATTGGATCGTAAATGCTGATCCACTCAAACCAGAAAGACTAGCACTATAAGGCGTGTCAGATTCAACGTCAGTTATACTTGCTGACACTAACGTCGTACCAGTAGTACCTAAATTAGTATTTAATTTGCTAGTCTGGTTTGTAAAAGATGCAGTAGGTAGAGAATTCAACGCTACACTAACACTAATACTACTTGAACCAATGTTGCTGAATTGGTCTTGATAAGTAATCGTTGATGATATAGTGTCTCCAGAGCTTGTAGTAGAACCACTAAGGTTTGTATTTAATGAAATATTTCCTATTGAACTTATAGCTATAGCAGAATTTGATGAGGTAAATGACTGAACTGCTGCACTATTGAATTGAGGACTATATGTTACATTTATATCTCCTTGTGTTCCTGTTCTACCGTTAGTATTGAGCACTATGTTAGCTCCACTTACTGCAGATTCGATTATAAAGAAATCACCATTACTTGATCCAGATCCAATAGGAGCAGAAGTAATAGTTACATCGTGTGTTGATGTTCTAGTTTCAAAGCTGCCTGTATCTGCTATTGATGCTGTAAATCCATATGATGATCCGCTTAAATTATTTGTAGGTTGTACCAAGAAAGTACCTCCTGCTTGTACTGTGTTTAATTGACCAGAAGGATCAGTAAAGTTAAATGATGTTAAATCTACATCATCACCTTCTGTATCATTAAATGATATTGTTGTTATCGTTGAACCACTTCTTGCTCCATTTGTATTTAAGTTTGCTGAAGTATCTGTAAATGTTATATTCGGTGCAACGTTATCTGTTATGTTTACTGTAAATGCTAATGATGAAGTAGTACCAAAAGCATTACTTGATGTTACTCTACCTACTAATTGTCCTCCTCCTACGTCTGAAGATCCTGATATGTTTCTAGCAATTGTAACATATCCACTTGTATCAATATTATAATCATTTGAGGATGATATAGACCAAGTAACTGCTTGATCAGCTGTAAATCTAGCATTTAATCCTGAACGACCATCTGTGTTAGTTTTAACACCGTCTCCAGTAACTGCTGATTCTATTATATATAATGATGTCGTACCACTTATTGTAGCAGCTTGATCATCTACTATTGGGATGGTTACTGATGCACTAACTGCATTGTTAAATGCATCACTTACCGAAGCACTGTAAACGTAAGAGTTAATTAAATCTGAATTTAAAAATACTCCATTACGTAAAGTAACATTACCAGCTGAATTCATTTGAAAAGCATTTTCAGTTGGATCGTTTTTACCTGTTCCTCCGTAAGTGGCCAATGAAATGTCACTACCATCTATTTTTAAACCAGCTAAAGTAAATGAACCAAATGTTAAAGTATTACCTTCTGTATCATTTGCTGAAACATTACCTGCTGATGTACCTGAAGCAACACTTTCAGTTACTCCTGTTATTGTTTGAGGGTTGATTGTAGGTGTTGCATTATCAACCACCGTTACTGTTACTGGTAAAGTTGTAAATGAATTACCATCTACACCTGCTACTGAATGTTCATCTGAAGCTGTTAATGATAAACTATAAGATGAAGTTGTTTCGAAATCTAATGAACCAGTATTTTGTAATAATCTAACATATGATCCAGTTCTCTGGAAAATAAAATGATTATTAGCATCAGATTGAGATGTAATTGTTATTGCATCACTTTCTGCATCAGTAAAATATATTTTTGTTACTTCACCACTTGTTGCACTTTCGTTTCTTGAACTACTAAATGCTGTAATTATATTTCCACCTATAGAACTTTCTCTAAATACAGGTGCAGTGTTTAAAGTAATGGTTAAGTATATTGTTTTAGTAACTGCTGCTCCAAAAGTATCAACTGCTCTTAAAATTATAGGGTGAGCATCCGTTCCATCGCCTCTATCTACAGTATTCATAGAACCAGTAGCTAATACATTAAGAGTCATTTCACCACTACCTGATACTCTTACGAAATCATCAGTATAAGCTGAAGAAGTACCAAATGTTAATGATTGTCCTTCTGGATCTGTACCTGTTACCGTTACAATTGATGATCCTGAAGTTGTAAACTCTGATATTGTTTGATTACCTGTACTAATAGTTGGAGCTGTGTTAGGAAAGAACATTGCATTTAAAAAGTCAACGATACTTCCTGATGTTCCTGGATTAAATGAAGCAGAGAATAAATCTCCCATAGAAGTATTACTTACTCTTCTATTTCCATCGTAAGTACTTAAACTATCTCCATTTATTGATAGAGAACCAGTAACTGCAACTGATCCTGTAAATAAATTACTACCAGTATATGAATTACTACCAGTAGCACTTATATCTCCACCGCCTCCACCGCCTGATCCAGTTGCTACTGTTAAATTAAATGTTGTACTATCACCTTTTGTAAAGGTAATTGTATTGTTACTAACAGATGCTGTTTGAATTAAACTACCAGTTGATGTAGCTCCAAATGAACTTGTTTGATCTGCAGTAATAAACGATGCAGTAGCACTATTTTGTACAAAGCTTGCTGTATTAACATTAGAAGAGGTTATAAATCCTAAATCTTCTATTTGACCACTACCAGATACAGTACCTGCTGGTATAGATGTACCTGCTCCAAAGCCACTTCTAACAGCTGATGCAGATATAAATGAATCTGCTATAAATGATGCTGTATTTGCTGTAGTAGCAGTAGTTGCAACTGATGCTGATAAAGAACTAGTAACTGTACCATCTACATTAGCACCTGCAACATAAGATGCAGTAGCTGAAGCTGTAATAAATCCTAAAGCTTCTATTTGAGATGATCCGGAAATAGTACCTGCTGGTGTTGATCCACCAGATCCAAACCCTGATGCTGCAGCTGACTGAGAGGTTAAGAAGCCAGATGCTGATATTTGAGTTGAAGATGATATTAATCCTTGTCCTGTCTTAGTTGCATAAGAAGAAGTAGCTGCTCTTAATGAACTAACTTGTGAACTTAATGATCCTGTTGTTGTATTTACTGCTGCTGATGAGCTTTCTAAAGTACCTACTCTTAAGTTAGTAGATGCACTAAAGGTATTTACTGATCCTGAATGTATATTAAGAGGTCCTAGACTAGCAGAGCCTACAAATCCAGACTCAACTGCACTAATTCTAGTGTCAAGTCCAACTCTGTTAATAAATAATTCAGATCCAGATACATTTAAACCACCTGAGTACGGTTGTAATTCGGCAGTCGTGCTGGAGGAGTTAAATATTAACGATCCTGAAAGCTCCGATGAAAAAGTAGTCATTTACCTCTCTTAATTTTTTACTTTTTATTAATGTAGCAACCTTTGTAACTATAAATATCCCTAAAATCAGCCTTTTGTTGATGTTTCGTTAGTTATCTTCACAGAAGATTTACTATACATCTTTTTTGGGTTGAAATTTATAGCGTTAATAGCATCTGTAACTATATAACCTAACAAGTTTATGTTAAATTCTGTTTTTACAATTCTATCATTACCTTGTACTAACTCTGTTGATGTAGTATAGTCATTGATCATTGCTCTAAACTTATACTTATTAACATCTCCCCAGTAGGAATCTGAGGCAAAGTTGATACCTTCTATTAACTTATTGTTTTGCTCCATGTAATCAGTAAAGACTACACAGGTATACACTATATTAACATAATCTGGTATGGCTACAGCATAGTATTCCTTTTCAGGTACTCTATTATTAAGTGTGCCAAACCTATCATATGCGTTTTTTTGTGAAAACTTTTTAGTAAATATACCAAAATTTTGTGGATTATTGCCATCTAACTTATTACCTAAGTTTCGATTCTTTTCCATGCTTGCTCTTCTAAAAGTAATTAAAGGAGCTTGCATTTTACCATTTTTATCTCTGTAATACCCATCTTTCTGCATTGCTGCCCATCTTTCTGGTGATGCATATACTAATGGAACGTTAATTAACTTACCATTTTGAGTTACTTGTGGTTTTAATACTTCATTAAAGTAGAAAAATATAGCTTCATCAATATCTTTAACACCTACTGTTATAGTTTGAACAGTATCATTGTCTCTAGATACCTGTAAAGCTCTATTATCCAGGTTATTCTGAACTTCATACTGTGGTGTTGGTTTATTACCTGCCATATTCTTATCTACTTACTACTTCTTCTATACCTACTCTATCTGCTCTTGTTAAATGACAATCAACTATTAATGATACTGACTCTCCAAACCCATTTCCATAAGAAGCTAGGTTATAACTGTTATCTCTACCAAAGAATAACTGGTTTTCTCTAACTGTATCTACTTCATAGAAGTCATTATGCCATTGAACTATATCTCCTACCTCAGGTACTAAGGTTTTATCTACTAAATCTCTTCTAATAAATGCAAATGATGCTTCTCTACCTAAATCTGGTCCAAATTCATCTATATCTATTACTTGATCACCTCTAGTTATTAAACAATTAAGTTTAACAGAGTTAAAGTATGATTTCTGAAGCGATTCACCATATAAATTGACTGCAGTGTCTTCTAAACTTAACTTATGATATAGTATTTCTTGTTCTACTATATCTTGAAGTAGTTCTCGACTAATTTTAGTCATTAAATTTATGTCTCTCCTGCTTCCGAATAACATTACTTCTCTTCTATTGTTTGTTCGCCTACTTCTACAGCAATTACATTGCTATACTTGTTAGTAGCGTTATCTTTTAATGATTGAAAGGCCTCATTCGGCTCTTTCTGACTAATAATCTTAACTTTATACGTTGCAGTGTTAGTATCACTGTCTTCTGATGCAATTGTTACTGTAGTTACTCCTGGTAAAGCTCTAAAAGCATCGTGCATACCATTAGTTCCTTCATCTCCGAAGGTAACTTTAACCATAGCTTCATAAGTTCTATAATCTATCTCTAAAAGTAACTGTATTAACTTCATTAACCTACGTATATAGTCATTGGAACTGATTTTAACGTCTCTTGAACGTCTTGAGCTTCTTTTGCTTGTGCTTCTAACTGTGCTGAACGGCCAGTAGCATCTAACATTTCTCTTAAACTTGTAATTAGTTCAGTTTTTTCAGTTCTAGCATCTGCTAATAGGTCAGATTGGTTTAAAGTAGCTTCTGATCCTGGGATCGGTACTGTACCATACTTACCTCTAACATATCCTAACATTTCTTTAGCTAAAGCTAATGTATATCTAAACACCCACTGTCTACCTACACTGTTTATATGTGAATAAGTAGGGTTACTGTAAGGTACTTCAGCTATATTAGTTATTTTATGAGTACTTTGATCATAATTTATAGCTGCCTTATCGTCTTCTTTGTAATATTCAAAGTAAAGACTACCACTTGCCACTGGTACTGGGAATATTCTTAGCTGATTGTTAACTAATTCAAATGAATAACTAGATTTACGTATTTGATCGTTAAATTCTATACCTTGTAGTAAGGCTACATCATATGAGATAGGCATTAACATGAAATTAATACCTGGACTAAAAGAACCAAAGTCAAAAGCTGACATTAATGACTGTATACCAGTACCTGTACCAGCATAAGGGTCAAAATAACGTTGAATAGCTGGAGGAGCTTCGTAAAATACTTTACTTACCTGTATACTACCTGAAATACCTTCTCCTGAAGCCCATGCATCCATATCATATGTTTGTTGTGATGCAGTTAAAGCTAAAGAACCTGTATATTTTGATACATTACCTCCAACACCGGCTTCTGTACCGTAGTGTTTAGCAATTTGTACTATTCTATTTAAAGTAGGGTCAATTAATTGGTTATTAACCGTACTACCTGTTGTACTACCTTCTAAGTTAAGATAGTTTTCTTTAATTTTGTATTGAAATACTTCGTTACCATAAGTAGTAACTGCTTCCTCAAAGCATGTGTAAAAGCTTCCGCTATCTAACTCTACATCCATCAAAGGAAATCCTAATCTGCTTGCACAGAACTTAGATACCTTATCAGCATCAGTCTGAAATTCGGAATCAGTGTCGTAAAATCCAAAAGGAGTAGATCCAGTAGCAAACGTAGAACTACCTCCCCATATTGCAATATCAGCCATTTAAACTAGTTTAATAATAAATAGCTTAAAAAAAAAGAGGCCCGAAGGCCTCTCTTAATATTAATTCTTATAGTAAAAATTATACAGAAGTAATATCTGAAATAAAGATTTTACCATAGAATTCTGGTCTAATCATCTTCTTAGCATATCTAGTCATTAAACCTTTTCTTGGAGTGAAGGTTTCTGGGTCATATACTAGAGGAGTCATCATCAATGGTACGTAAGGAGCATAAACTGCACCAGCTTCTAGGAATTGAGATCCTCTATATCCCATAAGAACGATGTTCTCAGTCATATAAGGGTTCTTGTATACTTGGAATCTGTTGTTTAATGCACCAACTTTTTGTACACCCATTGCGAATTGATCCTGATCACCATTTGTAGCTGCAGCATATCCAGGAATTGATTCTAGGATTGTAGCAACTGATGGAGAACATACTAGGAAGTTTGCACCACCTCTTAATGTTTTCTGGTGAATCTTGTTAGATACTTTTTGAATTTTAGTACCTAATGTTTGGAACCACTGTCCCTGTGTGTTATAGAAGTCAGATGATGCTGTTGACCATGCTGTTCCATTCCAGTTTTTGTTGTTCTCTGCAGACCATCTCTCAGTCGTGTTAGCGTCTAAGATTAACATATCTAAAATCTCTAGATCGATCTCCATTGAAATATATTCACTTAATAGTGAAGTTAATTCAGCTTCTGCATCGATTGAGTGATATGCATTTAAGTCTTGTGCGAATTCTGGAGTCCATTGTGCTTTTAACTTTCTAGTCTTAGCAACAATTGCTTCAGATGCAAGAGTTACATCAATTTCTGGTATAACGATTGAAGTATCAACTGCTCTTGAAGAACCAGCTTCGTAATCTCCTCTGTCGTTATCTACAGGTTGTTTGTGGTATACTACTGTAGCGTCAATTGAAGCTGCAGTTAAGTTAGATCCTGTTACAACGAAAGTTACGTCGTTACCAGATACTGTAGTTAGTTCTGGGTTAGAAGTAATATCAGTTGAAGCAGAGATTAATCTAAATGCTCTAGCACCTTTTGCGTCGATGTTATCAGATCCTGCAAATGTTACAGTAACTGTTTCGAAGTCAGTAATAGTTAAGTCATCGTCATATCCGATACTTGCACTAGTAGCTGAACCTGTTGCAGTACCTGCAAAGGCTTTAGATGAAGAGTTGATAGTATATCCGAACTGACCAGCTCCATAAAGACCTCCTGATACATCTGCATCTTTAGTCATTTTAGTTGAAGCTTCAGTTACGTTACCATACATGTTGTCTCCGTCAGTTCTTCCATTTCTAGAATCTCCATATTTGAAGTCTAGGTAAAATACAAGTCCTGAAGGAAGGCTCATTGGCTGAACAGAAACGAAGTCCTGTGCAGAAATTTGAGCAAATACTTTTCTTACTAACGGTAGTGCAACACCTGCCCACTGCTCACCTTGACCAGCAGTAAAAGTACCACCAGTTCCTGTAGTGTTAGCCTCACTAACGATTTGCTTAGCTTGGTTTTCAAGGATCATAGCCATGTTACCTGACTGTCTTTCCTCTAGACCTTCTAATAAACCACTAGCAGCCCACTT
>Ga0163109_10002054_pt1 | contig 15831 bp, 15 predicted proteins | sample CRUFie1St13metaG_FD_108704 | JGI IMG/M metagenome (GOLD analysis project Ga0163109, IMG submission 108704) | Marine microbial communities from the Costa Rica Dome - CRUD Field 142mm St13 metaG | ecosystem: Environmental > Aquatic > Marine > Oceanic > Photic zone | place: Costa Rica: the Eastern... | reverse complement strand
CTAGTTTGGATTTGATTGCATCTATATCCATTATTTTCTCCTATGTGTTTTATTGTTTATCGTTTATTAATTATGGTTAACATATAACCATATAACCTATTTTTTATATTACATAAATATATATCAAAAATGCAATATAAGTCAAGCTTTTTTTTCAAATTTATTCCATTTTTTTATTGGACACTCTGCAGTAGCGTAGTGTGTCTTTACATTCATAAAACAACCACACTCTACACAACGTCCATCTTTCTTATCTGTATCAGGATTGACTTCATCATATAATAACCTATCACACTTGATACATTCATTCCATCTTTCTTGTGCTACCTCTTGAGGAACAATCACATGTTTTCCTCTCATAAAGGCTTTCAAACTTCTCCAATGAGTGATAGCTAAATCTCGAACCATTTGAGATGTTGGTGGGAGTTTCTTCTCCCCCTTTAACATTTCCTCTGATTCTTTTATTTTTTTTAACTCATCCTCTGTTGCTTCTCTATCAACCGTTGGTTTTGGTTTGAATTTAAAACTCATTTTACTCCGAGATGATTCATTAATTTTTGTAAATTCTGTTCTATAGTTTTTAATCTACCATCTAAAGATTCTTTTTGTTTTTCTCGTTGTATTTGTGCTTTTTTAAATTTGTCAATTATTTGTTCTGATGTTTGTAATCCATGTAAATGTGAATTTTGCTTTACCCATTTATTATATTTTTTTGTAAATTCCTTTACTTGAGACTCATCTAAAAAATCTTTTGGTAGGTTTGGAGCTTTACCTTTAGGTTTTGGTGGCTCTGGTATTTTTTCACCATCTGCCCACTTTTTTATTGTTTCTTCACCTCTCCAACCACAAATTGAATTACCAGTATCAGAGTCAATTAAAAGTGGTGTCCCACATCTTAAATTATGTTTGTCTTCTACCTCGTGTTTAAATAATTTATTTTGTCCATCCGATATATCAATCTTTTGAATGTCATAACCTTGTGAATTAAGTTTATCTACAATTGGTTCTACTTTATTACAAAAAGCACAACCAATAGAATAAAAATAATATAGTGTAGATTCTTTTTTACTCATAACCTTTTCCCTAATTTAAATTTTTTCTATTTTAAATATCCTTGTATTGATTTTATTTAATCCTTCTGAATTTGTTACCATTAACATATTCTTAAAGTTTTCCCACGGCACCATAAATTTTGAATCCATAACACCATTGTTTAAATTCTTTATACATTCATTCAATGCATTAATTGTATACAATGTATTGGAATGTTTTTTTCTATGTAGGGAAATCGTTCCCTCTACTTTATTGTAATCAATTCCATCTTGAGTGTCTACATTGTATGTACAAATTAATTCATTCACATTGTTTTCATTTTGTAATACATATACTTTATTGAATATAATTGTATATGCATTTGTAATTTTCTCAATTGTTTCATCGAGATTATCTTTTGTTGTGAATGTCGCTAGTAATTGTGATTTCATTATTCTGTCTCACCATATACATCACTTTGAGCTTTCTCTAATCTTGGAGCAAAGTCTTTGTGTAGTAACATCTCAAATTTAAATTGTCCACCATATCCTCTACCATCTTCTCTTACTTTAATCTCAGCTACAGGAAATACTTCACCAGATGCTGCAACATTATACCCTATAAAAGGTGGTGGACCAGGTTCAGCAACAAGATTTTCTTTAATCTCATCATAATTATCCGTACCAAATATAGCTTTCATAGTTTTTTTATCTAATGAATTTGGACCTATAGCCATAGTTTCTTCACCATCCGAAACAGCTTTTAATGGAAACTCTGAACGAATTTCACTTAACATTCCTGCTTTCATTTTTGGATTTTCTGTAATAGCTTTTACTGACTCTTCTACAAACTCATCATGTTCTTTATTGTCTTGTTCTATTATAGACTTAGCACTTTCGTCACCTTTTTTAGCTAACAAACCAATTGTTTTCCATAATACATTTTGTCTATCTCTTGAACCACCTTCTAAAGCTTGTTCTATGGTAAGCCCTTTTGATTTCATTAATTTTCTAATAGGTTCTCCTTCTGGAGAATTTAACAATTCATCTACTTTTTGTCTATTATTATTAATAAAATCTATGTTTCTTTTTCTGGCTTTGTTTCTATATACGGTTTGATTTATGTTTTCAGGTAAATTATCATCCCATTCTTCAAACTTACCAGCGCTTGAATTTAAGAAATTAACTTTAGTAGATTTTTTTAATGATACTTCATCTAAAACTTCTTCACCATCAGGTTTTTTAACCTTAATATACATATCCGTAGAAAAACCTTTATTGTTTTTATAATCAGATAAACCCATAGTTTCAACTTCATTTTCAACATCCCAAGCAGTGGCTACTATTTCAGTTCCCTCACCATATTGGTCTTTTACTCTATCCAATATTGCTTTTCTACTTTGTTTTGCAGCTTTAACCCAAGACTTATCCACAATTCTTGAACCTGGATTATCAATTAATTTACCTTGTTTGTTTTTCTTTTTAAATACTTCAGGATGATTTTCTAATAATTGTTTTTCGTGTTCTAACATAGCATTTGTCAATTCTTCAAATTCTTCATCTGACATTGAAGTACCCATCATTGTCATTAACTCACCTGCTTGAGCACTAATTTTACCAGCACCACCTTCTATGTCTGAAAAATGTGACCATTTAGCAGTTCTAGTACTTATTTTGGAATTAACCATTCTTTCCAATACTTTTAAATATCTTTTTGGAAACTTTGGATTTTTAACAATTCCATCTAATTTCAATGGTGGTGGTGGAGTTGGGTTAGCATCTTTTTTATTTCTTTCATTGAAGCCATTATCATCGGGTTCTAAATCTCTATTGTATTCCTCAGAATCATTTGGATTACCTTGTTCTAAAGTTTTATCTTTATCACCAACATATCCATTTGATTGTACTTTTGGTTTATCATCAGTATCTTTATCACTTTTACCAGTCATATATTTTTCTGTATCAAAATCATCACCACTTAATTTTCCACTATCATCATCTTCTTTATCTTGTTTAGTATCTTTACTATCAAGGTTAGCTGCTTTTACAGCTGCTTCTTTTTCATCATTTCCTTTTCCTTGTTTGATATCTGAAGCATATTGTCTAGCTGTTTTCATTGTGATGGTTCTGGTTTTACCATCGTGTTTAAATGTTACTTCCTCATCCTCATCATCTTGTTCATTAATTAAATTCTGAATAACTTCATAAATAACTTTATTTGGTAAGTTTAATTCTTCCATTGATTCACGAAGTTCTTGGATGTGTTGTGCATTTTTGGGATTAGGCATTCCATCGTGAACACGATATGCCCATTCTACTAATATATCTTGAATGATTTCTGAAATATGTTTCATACTATAACCTTTTTGTTATGTCTCGCATTTCACCATAATTTAAACCCATTTTGGATTTAGTGAAATGTTTTCCTTCTTCTAAAATTGATTTTATATCTTTCAAAGTTTCCACTCCATCTTGTTGTGAGAAATCAAATAGGAAACTATCATATCCATATAAAACCAATTTAGTTTTCTTCTTTAATAAATAGTCTTGAATTAATAAAATCTTCTTAATATTAGATTCAGTCTCTAATGCTTGAATTAAATAGTTAAAAACCTTATTTCTATTCAAATCTTCATAGTTCTTAAATAATAGTTTCCGTCTATAAATATCAGTTGAAACTAAATTATGAGTATTTATTTCATTCCACTTCTTATTTATATAATTATGTGTTAAATCAAAAAACGGAACTTTTTTTCTTGTTTCTTTATCAATTCCACCATACAATAATTTAAATGTTTTCTGTTTCGATTCCTCATATGAACACTCATACCATTTTGCTAAGTGTTCGTGAACCGATTCTTCACCAAATGTATGATAACCAACTAAGTCAGCAATTAACCTCAAGTGATATGCATCAAAGTCAAACTCCACTAAATAATCATTTTCAGCTACAAACCCTTTTCTTTTTTCAGGTGGTAGAGCTGCAAAGTTCACAGAACCAAATGAATTACTTGGACGACCTGTTGTTGTCCATAGATTATATTGTGAATACAATTTACCATTCGATATATGTTTCTTTACTCTGATGTCAAATATATCACATATATCATCTGAAACTTTGATTCCATTCTTTTCAATAGATGTAAATGCTTTCACAACATCATTCATATAATCATCATTTTCACCTGTATATGCTCTAGCCATTCCTTTATAAATGTCACTACAATACTCATTATGTTTCGATAATGGTATGATTTCGTTAAGTTTTTTTACATTGTAAAACTTATTACTCAAGAAATCTATTGCATTATTGGTTATATGTTTCTCAAATGGTTTACCTGTTTCATTCCACCAAATAAAGTTTTTATCCACAACAGATTTAAATTCATAGAAATGATTCAATAGTTTTTTATCGGGTGTTATAATTAATTCATCATCTAACCATTTATAATCTTCTAAAATTTTATCTGAATCAGGATGTTTTTGAATTATAAAGAATGGTTCTTCCGCAGATTCTGGTTGACACCATAAGGCTGATAACCCATTGTTTTCATGTAATGGATGTAAGAAAGGTTCTTTAAATATTGGAATAACACAATACATCGTATTACAATATATAATATTTTTACATAAAATACAAGCTTTTTTTTATATTGTCTACTATTCGTTTGGAAATAATCTTTCACCGTCATCTGTCCAATATTGAACAAATTCAAGATTTCCATTATCATTTAAACCATCATCATTATCCGCAACCCAATTGTAAAAATCAAGTATAGCATCAACTCTATCTTTAGTTTTTAAAACACCTTTTTCACCACCACCTAATACTTTCATACCTGAATCAGGTGATTCATTATCATTTAAATATGGACCAATTAAACCATATCGGCCGTTTTTTATAACCAATTTATATCTATACCCACTTGCTAAATAAGCGTTTCCTAATGAAATATTTAGATAATATATTTTACCTGGACCATGGAATTGTGTCCATGTATCTTTTTTTCTTCCAGATCTAAACTCTCTTACTTGCTTGCCTACAGCCTCAGCATATAGTAAATCTCCATCACCTACACCTTTAAAATTTTTAACATTTAATCTATTATTACAATTTCTTAATTGAGAAAATGCATTCCATGTGCTAAATACTATTCCTAAATCTTTCGCTTTTTGTATCGCTTTGTTATATGCTGATAGATTCTTACCATAAGTTAAATAGCCTGCAGAACCATATTGAGCCCGTTTAGACCTAGCACCATTAGCTAACCCATCAGGCACATGTCCAAGTTCATATTCAAATTCTTTTCCTATTACATCTTTAACATTTGCTAATCTGATATCAAAAACAAAATCAAAATATCCACTATAAGATACATCATATCTAGAATCTGTAATAATCTTTTGCATTGTTTCAAGTTTAACAGGAAAAAATTCTTTATCTGTTTTTTCATATAAATTAGGACCAATACCTGATGTTCTTATATTAAAAGGATTAAGTCGATAACCATGAGCTGACATTCTAACTGAATCAGCTGAAACATCTAGGTTTTTAAATATATTATTTTTTAAACTTGGAAGAAGTTCTCTAAATTGTGTTTCTAAAGTTGTATACCAACCATCTGAATTAACATCATGAGATACTCTCATGGTTTGTAAATATGTTTTTTTTCTATATTGATTAGGTAAATAATTTACTCTAAACGTATCACCTGGTAAGATTGAAGCAATACCATTTAATTTTAATTCTAATGTGAATGGTAATAATCCCAATCCCTTTGTATTAACTTCTTTACCACACATCATTTGAAGGTATTCAGAATAACTTTTTGCAACACTATAACGTCCATCATTTCTCATAATATCATTATTATGTTTTACATAGTCAATGACTATGTCTTGACCTGTTTCTGTACCAACATTATTAGAGGCTTTTGTAGCATCTTTATATTTTTTATAAAGATGTTGAACTTTAACTTCTTCTCCTGGCGGTATCACATAATCATCTAATGTATGTAATGCAGTGGTTTGAAGTAAATCATCAACACGGTCATATATATTGGAATTATCAGATGCAATATCATCATTTAATTTTGTTTGGGCTCTGAATCCCTCATAATCAGGTTGATAAGATAATGATGGATTATCTAAATCAAGTGATAACGCAGCAGCTGCTTTTCTAACACCATCATTCATTGTAAAAATTGAATTTTCATGTCCCATACCTAAAATTGCATAATAATCTCCAAGATTTCCTGATGGTATTTTAAATGCTAAATTATAGTCAACAATTTGAGAGTGTGGTGACATGACATCAAATTGAAACCAATTAATTCCTTTTTCTGTAATTGTTTTATTTAAAGCATAATTTTGGTCTACTATTTTTATTTGAGATTCTGTGTTTCCAGTAATCATAGCCCAATCAAATAAGTAACCAGTTTCTTCATTAATATTGGTTAATATATTTTGAACAATTTCTTTAATCCCATTGTTTTCTTTACTTGTAAATGCCGACTTTATCATTTCAACTTTTATAAAAACTTCTCTTATTGGAACTCTACCAAACTTACGCAAATCATTATTATTGTTATCTTTTAAATAAGCATTAAGTGGCTCTCTTTCTAAAAAAAACAATGGATACTTTTTCTTTCTATAAGAATAAGATTTAACTTCTTTTCCATCATGTGTAAATAATCCCCATTTTTCAGGTATTAACACATCTGGAGCTTTATTATTTTTTAATCGTTGGTTGAATACAGTCTTGTGAATATTACTCCATGAAGTATATGACTCAGTTGAATCCATTCTGATTTGTAAATTAGTTCCCATGTTAATGTCATCGATGTTTTTACCAAACCCTAAGTGACCATTAATTATATAGTCTTCAAACATACCCCAAGTCATATAAGTATCTTGATAGTCTTTAGTACCAGCGTACACTCCAAACTGCATTCCCAATGAATTAATATTATTATAACTTCCAAACGTCTCATTAAATTCTTTTTTTAAACCTTTCTTTACAGCCTTTAACTCTGAATCTGGTGTATCTATGTTTGGTATGTATCTAGACTGAAATTGAGCTTCATCTTCTTTATTTTTAGTCAATTTAGATAATTTTTTTAAACTATAATAATACAAACCCTCTTCTAAAGCTTCTGATATTTTATTTTTAAATTTATTATCATTCTCAGAATCTAATAAAGCTGCGTTAGTAGAAGTGATGGTTACTGAACAATTAACACTTCCATTTTTTTGAACTTGTGCATCATAATTACTAACTAAACCAAATACTGTTTCTAAATCACCTTGATTTTTCGTGATAATTCCCTCTTTTTCTGTGTCATCATTAGACTCACTGTATAAAAAGTCTTCAATTCCATTTGGGTGATTTAGTAAGTCATCGGGTTTATATAGTTCTTTAATAGTATTCCAACCAAAATCAACAAATATTGTCGCTCCTGGTTTTAAAAAATATCTATTATATATTTTATCAAAGTCATAAAAATTATGAACTACAAAACTCACAGTTGTTTTTTTTATCAAACCTAAACTACCTTCAGTTGTAGTGGTTACCGATGTAATTCCAGCATCTGGTTTTAAATAATTTCCTTCATAATTGTTCGATTCTTTTGGAAAAATATTTTTAAAAGCTTCTTGAGCTTCAACTACTTCATTCACATTTTCAGTATCAGGATTATCAGTTATTGGTTCATTGGTATTTGAGTCAACTACTTGTATCATTTTTTTATAATTATCATCTCCAATGACATATGTTCTTGAAGCATCATATTTTCTATTTGAAACTGTTTGTTTAGTTGTTTTAGTGGGATTTTTAACGACAACTTTATCAAATTGTTCATCTATTTGTGATGGACTTATTTTATTTTCTACTTTTACACTTGTTTCTGTTACTTCTAAAATTGGGTCTGAAACCATTATTGGCGTGTCTGATGGAATTTGAGAAGCCGCCGTTGGTGTTTGATTACCAAGTCCATCATCTGGAGCTAATTCAACTCCATGATTTGCTCTAACATTATCAGAAGCATTACCATGATTTGTTTCATTTTCATTCAATGCATCAAAACCAATACTTCCTCTTTGTCTTCCAGTGTCTTCAACAACATCTGGATCATTCGTTGTATCTAATGCTTTTGGTTGAGCATTTAATATATCATCCATTGTAAGTTCAGTAGTTTTATTAACTACAATTTTTTCTTTTGTAACATCTCTTGATTCTTGCACCATTGGAACTTTTTTACCACTTGGACTATTCTGTTGGGGATTTGAATCATCAAGAGTTGCCTCTTCAGCATCCTCTAAAAATGTATCAGCTGATAAAAATTTTAAGGAAGTCCACATTCTAACAAATGGTGTTTTGTTATTAAAACTATTTTGTTCGAGATTACCTAGACCAGATTGTCTAGCTTCTAATTTTGCTTTTACTTTACCTTGAATTGGTGCACCGAATAATCTTTTATTTATCATTTTACAACCTTATTAAGTTATTGTTCTTCTTGGTATCCTTAGTGATGTTCCTGCCGGTATGTTATTTGTAGTTAAATTATTAACTTGAGCAATAAACCACCATAATTTTGAATCACCATAAAATCTAAATGCTAAGTTATCACACCTATCACCATCTTGTGCGATAAAATATTGGTCTGAATTAAGTTCTTTTACTTTACCATAAATTGTAGTGTTATAATATAATTTTTTATTTTTTTTAGTTATTTTAGTTTTATCATATCTACTCATTTTTATCCCTCTATTGTACTATTCCATAAAATTTTGTGTTTTTATTTGGAGCTTTATCATGAATCACTTGGTATCCAATCGTAGCAGTAACATGTCTTGGAACTCTTTTACCAACTTCTGTTTCATAAGTTGAAGATTGGTCTACTGAATAAGAAACTGATTTTATGTATCCCCTTAGTTCTTTATTCGCTTTACCAAATAATTCACCCATTCTAAATCTTGTTAATGGTGGCTTCATTCTATTTCCATAATCATCCTTTTGATATTGAGGATAACACAAGGATGTTAAACGATTCATTTTTTCATATATTGAATCTAATTCTAATGCAGTTTGTGCGACTAATTTTAAAGTAAATGATAGTTCTCTCTCAGCTCTTTCGTATGTATACACAGGTTCACTTCTTCCGATATAATTTGTTGGAGCGTATGATGGTGAAATGTTTTCCGTTAAACCTTCAATAAATGCTCTAAAAAATATATAGGTATTGTCTCTTAAATCCTTGAAGTAAAATGGCATTCCTTCTTTTTCAGCTTCTATATTAAATCCAAGTTGATTCCCATTAGTGAATTTTCCTGCTGCATCTTTAAGTGCACCAGTTGTCACATTATCTTTTAAAATATCGTCTATTTCACTAAAATTATCTCCATTAGCATTAATGTCTAAACTTGTACCTCTTATCATTGGTGCTAAAGTCATTTTATCACCATTACCTGTGAATGTTGTTTTAGCTGCAGATGGAACACCTGTTTGTCCAAAGCCTGCACTAATTAACCCACTTGCAAATTTTCCAAATCCAAATCCTCCATCCGCACCAGAAGAATTAAAAGTATCATTGAAATTACTTGGACCCACGGTAGTGCCTGCACCACCATATTCATCTGATGCAAATCTATCAAGTATAGAAAAATTTGGTTCTGTTTTATCAACGAGGGTTATAGGACCAAATCCAGCTCTAAGAAGAGTTTGTTCTAATGTTGAAGCAGGATTGAATGTTTGTTTAAATCTTTGTCTTGATTGTAAAAGTTTCAATTCTGTTTCACCCTCTATTCTTGACGCAACTGCTTGACCAGCTGTAGACTCAGGATCAAAGGGATTTTCTTTTTGCACCTTAGCAGCAAAAACTGATTTTGAATTTGAACCTAAAAAGTTTTGTGCAGCTATAAATCCTATTCCTTTTGGTGATGATAAGAATTTACCTATTCTTGCAGTGTCGGTAATCATTCTATTTATAGGAAAACCAAGTAAAGACCCTTGATTTAATAGTCTTCCACCTGAGTGAACTGTAGGGCCTGGAGCGATATCACTTACAATGTATGGTTCACCTTGATCTGGAAAAAGTAATGATGTTCTTGATAAATTATAAATACTCGCTTTCGTCTCACTATCCCTTATGTCCAATTTATCTCTACTTACATTTGGCCCATAATTCACAGCTGAAATTCCTTGATGTGTTGGATTATCTTTTGGTGTGTGGTTACCATTGTACAAATCTTCCCAATTCAAACCATCCAATGGTGAATCACCTAAAGTACTAAGTCTTGTATAAGGTGCTCCTTTAAAACCTGATGTAGAGAAATCAGTTATGGAATTATTGTTAAAATCTTGTCCTAAAGATGGAACTTGTGTAAAAAATCCACCTTCACCATATTGTGAAGTTCCCAATGTTTGATTGGTATTGAAATACAATGTTCTATCTTTTGGATTAGAGCTTCTTGGGTCGAATGAATCAGTTCTAAAAGCTGGTGTTCCTTGTTGTGGTTGTATGACAAAAGATGTATTGGAACTAAAATTTTGACTAAATTGTATTTGGTCGTAAACTCTACCCCTTAAAACTGAATCCAATATAGGTGGGTTGTTCTCAACATCAAATGTAAATGTTTGTGCGATACTTGGTATGATGTTGTAATTTAATTTTGTTTCAAAAGCAGCTGGTTGATTTGATTGAAATGAATCAACATTGTTTTCTAACTCATCTTGAAACACACTTCTTAAATTAAGTAAACTCATTAAACTCTTCCTCTCACACCATCAGCAATTTGTACTGGTGTTCTCTTAATTACATTTGTTTGAGCCTCAACCTTTTCAATTAATCTATTGACTGTATTCAATAATTCCGCATTGTTACCACCATCATTAATAGATAAACCACCTTCAGGAAAAGAAGCAAAATCATTTACTTTTGTTGTACCAAACACAGTATCGTTTGGATTTGTTTGCAATACTCTACCCATAGGTGTTACAACTAAATGAGAACCTCCTGAACTTTTGAAATCATTAACCATATTACCAAGAAGTGCCGAACCAATAGTAGCACCTAAAGCTATACCAGCTGGACCACCAACCGCTCCAATCGCTCCACCAATAATAGCTCCAAGACCACCAGCTCCACTAAACATATTACCTACAAATCCAAATGCACCAGCCACACTAACAGCTAAGTTAAGAATAGTTTCTAATTTTCCAGCAAAATCTGTTAAAAATGATTTTATTGATTCTATTCTTTCAGGTGTGAAAAAATTATCTTTAAATTGTTTTAATGCGTCTTCTAAAGGTTGTCCAAATTCTTTTAAAAATGTTGCTCCAATTTCTTTTATTTCATTCATTATACTTGTTAAAGTTGACATCGCATCACTACCAGCTATATTGGAAAAAGACCTAGCAGCAACAAATGATTTATCTTGTGCTTTTAATAATCGTTCCATTTCTGCTACTTCAATTCCAACAGATGCAGCTAAAGATTTTCTAGCCAACACATTATCTAAAATTAAATCACTTTCATCACCAAGTTGACTAATGACTTCTTCCATCATTTCAGCTGTTTTACCCGTTAAAGCTAATTCTCTAGCTTTTTGGAAATTCAATCGTTTACCAACGAAAGCAGATGCTTCAATTTCAGCTGTTAATGATGATTGGAAACTTAATAAACTATCTGCTATTTTTTCAACAGTTTTTAAACTTAAACCTAATTGTCTGGCTCTTACTGCGGCTTCTGTTAAACTTTCAACATTTTCAGCACCAAACTTCGCAATCATTTCAGCACTTCCGGCTATGTCTTCCATTACAGCTGATGGGTTAACATTATTTTGTGTAGCTAATTGATATGTTGATTCTGCTAATGCTTCAGCTTGGTCGACAGATAAGTCTGCAATACTCATCAATGTTCCGAATAATTTTGCACCTTCATCCGTTGTTAATCCCATAGCGACAGCACTATCTAAAATTTGATTTGGAAGTTCTGATGCTGTATCTAATGCAATACCAAAATCTTTTGACAATGTATCTACCAATGTTACTACATCTGCTGTTCCTTTTCCAAGAGATATTACCTCAACAGCAGCATCTTGCATGTTGTCTTTAAACACTCCTGATTGTGTACCTGCTACACCAAATTCTTTACCTAACGCATCAGTTATTTCAGAAGCAAACTTCAATGCTTTAATCGCAAGACCAATCGCTGCTCCAATTAAACCAATACCAACTGCACCAGCAGTAGCAGCTGGGCCCATTTTCTTAAAGAATCCAAATGAAGATTTTGCTTTTGACGCTAAACCACCAGTAAATTTATCAGCTTGCGCTAAAGCTTGTTTGGATAGTTCTTGAGTTCTAAGTTTACCCTCTTCAGTTGATAATAATTGTTTGTTTTTTTGGACTTCACGAATTAATTGTTTTCCTTTTTCTTTATTAACACCAGTATATCTTCTCTGTATTGTTAATATTTCATCGTCAAGTTTTCTTTGTTCTCTTTTTGCACTTTCTAAAGTAAATTCTTGATTTGCAATTTTACCAATTAAATTACTTCTATCTTTTAATTGTTTTAAATTGAGTTTTCCTTTTTTTGCAGCTTTAACTGTTATCTCTAAAGCCTCACCGAGATTTTTGTTCTGTTTAGTTTGAGCTTTACCGGCTTCTGATATTGATTTTTGTAAAATAAACGATAAATCATTTATTTCCTTAACATCATCTTTAGCAGCTGCTACCTCTTTTCTCCAAGCTTCTATATTTCTTTTATCAAATTTAGCCATTAATCATTCCTTAAATGAAATCACTTAATTTAAATTTTTCAAAATTTGGTTTAATGCCGTAGTCTTTTTCCATTGACTTGGCTAAATCACTCCAACTTTTATTTAATTGTTTTAAACTATTAGTAACTTTTCTATCTTTTTTTAAAGTTTTTATTTTTTTGTTATCTAGTTTTAATATAGATTTAAGTTTTTCAAAAAAACCTTCAGCTAAAATATTTTGATTACTCATATATGATTTTTTATCAGACACATTACTCTCCTATTTAGATGTATGTATTCATATATAAATATCAAATATGTGAAAAATTATCTTTTAAATCTTGGATTGATTGCAGGTTTTGATACTTTTGATTTGTTTTTTTGTTGAGCTTTTCTTACTTCTTCGTTTTCTTGCTTACGAGTTTCAACTAATTTATTGTAATAAAAGTTTCTTAAATATATGGGCATATCATACACATCTGAATGAGTGAATCCTTGCCCATAATACATTAATTGGAATATTTTTTCGTGAAGTGTTGGTTTATCCTTCGGCGTCAGGCCAAAAAAACCCAACCGTCATCGGTATATTTACCTTGACGGACTCACCTCCTATTTCTATTTCTTGTGATAGTTCAATGTCAGGTGAAACTTTACTCAATTCTTCTCGTAAAAACTTTGAATCTCTAGCTAACATGTTTTGAGCTATCGCATTAATTACTGCTTGAGAATTATCACCATCCACCTCTTTGATTAAATATCTTAATCGTGTGGTTAATTCAGGCCTTACCCCAACACCAACTTTTTTAGAAGCTTCTAAATCTTTTTCAATTAATTTTTCTTCTTTACCTGAAAGTAAACTGAATTTTATTTTTGTTTTAGATATTGGAAGTGTAACTTCAAAAGAATTTTCTTTTACATCTTTTGGTAATTTTTTAAATGGACATTCAGCTAAGTTAAAAGTTTGTTGAGATTTTTGTCCACTGTTTGGATTTACAACTTCACAAGTGTATTCAGGCCCATATGCTAATATTCTAGCCGCAACCATAATAGCATTCTTATCACCTAATAATAAATCTTCTATTTTCACACCTTCAGTCAAAATCAACGAATCTAACAATCTATCAATCACAACACCTTTTGAAATAAGATTTTGTGATGTCAATATATCTTCTTCTTTAGCTGTCATGTATTTGATTTCTATTTTTCCATCAGAACAAGGATGTTCTTTTGGATACAATCTACCCTCACTTGGTAAATCAATTATTTCACTTGGAAATTTACTATCTGACATTATAACCTCCGATTATTTTGATTCAGAAACAGAAGCTTTTCTGTAATCTGTAACTAATTTTTTTATTTCACCAATAGCTTTTCTTGCTCTACCACCAGCAGCTTTATTACCTTTTTCTGAAAATATTGAATGATTTTCTTTAAAGTCGTTAAATGCTGATTCTATTTGTTCGTATAATTCACCACTACTTGCCATTTTATTTCTCCTATAACTTAATTAAACTTCAATTGCGCGTCTAAACCAACCCAACCAAAACTTTTCTTGATTTGGTTTATCGATAACTATGTTTGCAAATCTTAATACACGATATGCTCTTACTCTATCTAATGAGATGTTTTGTATAGCTTTTAAAGTGTTTGGACCTATTCCACCATCTACTTCAATTTTGTTTCTGTTTTTAGAATTAGCAGCTTGTTGTAAAACCTTAACAGCTCCTCTTCTACCAAAATTAACACACATATCAAAATAAATATGTCTTAATTGTGGGGGAACTTCATCACACTTACCTCGTCTCCAATAGTCTGTGTGATATATTTTTTTAGCTTGTTCTTTGGTAAGATTTTTAATGTCCACATTAGGATACCATCTTTTAGCGATTCCATATTTGGTTTCACCACCAGCATCATCTGGATCATTTACATAACCACCTTCGTGGTCTAAAACCACGTCTATTATTTCTTCAAATGTTGTTTTCATATAAACATCCTCATTTCATATATAAATATATATTAAATAAAAAAACCCTCAATATTTCTTTTTATTAAGGGTTTTCTCATATATCAGTTTAAGTATTTATTAGAATTTAAGTATTGCGTAATCATATCTTAATGTTAAAGATATTTCAACTGGGTCTGATGAGTCAAATGCTAAGTCACCAAAATTAGCTGATTGAATATACGCACCTTTTAGTTCCCATTCTTCAACCACAGCTCCAACTGGGTCTAAAAGGTTAAATGTTATATTTTTCTTGTAAAAATCAGAGTATCCATCTCTACCAGTAACTGATTCGTGGTGTAATCTAATCCACTCAATCACTTGTTGAGCAGCTGATGGAACAACTGGGTCGTATAACATAATTTCCAAAGGTTGCCATCTCGACTTACCTTTAACATATCTTGTTACATTCATATGTTCCAATACTACTTCATCGGATTCTAATGATGGTCTATTCATTGACTTAATTAAATAAGCATTGATACCATCTATTTGCATAATAAATCTATTTTTGAGCTTTGGCTCAAAAGGGGTAAACATTATATCTTGTGGTTCTAATAATTCGGCCATTTAAATTCTCCTATTAAATACTTAAACCTTTAATTCATATATAAATATCAAGAAATATAAAAAAAAGGGACTTATATTTCTATAAATCCCTTTTCTTCAGTTATTTTATCTAACTATTACTCTGGAAAAGAAGCACCTGTAGGTTGTATTGTAAAGTCTAATACAATAAACTCAGCAGTTCTTGTTGGTTGTAAGAATAATTGTCCGACTAATTGATTTCTATCAATTGTGTCAGGTGTGTTATTCGTTTCATCCATCACTACTCTAAATGCACTTAAACCACTTTGAGCTTGAACTTGTTCTAAGAATGGATTAACAATTCCTAAGAATCTTCTTCTTGTAGCTGCTGTGTTTTGTTCAAATACCAAGAATCTTGATGAACTTGCAACAAACTTCTTAACTCTAATTAATAATCGTCTTACATTGATTCTATCAAGAGCACTTGATTTTTTCTGTAATGTTTTTTGT
>Ga0163109_10002052_pt1 | contig 15846 bp, 28 predicted proteins | sample CRUFie1St13metaG_FD_108704 | JGI IMG/M metagenome (GOLD analysis project Ga0163109, IMG submission 108704) | Marine microbial communities from the Costa Rica Dome - CRUD Field 142mm St13 metaG | ecosystem: Environmental > Aquatic > Marine > Oceanic > Photic zone | place: Costa Rica: the Eastern... | reverse complement strand
TCCTTTGTTAAAGTGTTTTAGTATGTTCCCACCATCCTGGACCACAATTTTCGGTGCGTTCTAAGACAAGTGTTTGTGAGCCCAATGATTTGAGATAATTAGTGTGTTCTTGGTCATATCCGCCTACCTTAGTGTTTAAGAGCGCATCTGCAGAACAAACCAGAATTTCACCAATTCCAAAGTATTGCGCACCAAAAAGCCCGCACTGTTCAACATCTGTATAAACTTGCATGATCCACCTACTTTTCAATAAGGTTGAGTGGAACTTGTTGAATGACTTGGAAAATGCAAGCCTCGAATTTCTCCACATTGAATTCCGTGTCATTGCGACTTGCATCTGTTGGTTGCATTACGACAACCACATCTCCAACATTTAAACTCACCATTGCACCTGTTGGTTCTGACTTAGTAAGTCCTTGAGCCAAGATACAAGTAGAAGTGTGGCGTGGGTTAAGTGCGTTTTCAAATTGGATATTTGAGGAACGCTCCGCAATAGACACGAGTGCCTTTGCGTCTTCAACAGACACATTCTTTTTCCAAGCAAGTGCTTGGTCATCGACCAGCATACGATTTGAAAACGCACTTGAAAGAATTACGCGATTAAAAGAGGTTGGGAAATCTGAAATGTTCATAAGTTTTTCTCCAGTAGAGAGTTAGGGTGTTAAGTATGCTTTATAGAATTTGTGGGGTGTTAACTTAAAAAATCACCAATCTAGGTTTCACTTCATATAAGGTTCATGTGTCTAGCTACAAAGGAGGTGACACAATATGTTTGCAGATATGCTTGAATCCCTAAGACGACCTAACATAAAACCCAAGTTGTGGATGAATGAATGTGAGTTAATTCTAGGCACAAGAGAAAACTTAGACCAATGCATTGATGAATGTATCGCATCAAAAGCATACGGACTCGACCTTGAAACAACGGGTCTTGATAACCGTGTCTTTAATGGGCGTACTCGAGATACAATTGTTGGTGTATGTTTATCAGCACATAAAGATAAAGGCTATTACTTTCCTGTAGGTCATCAAGAAGGTGTTGAACATAACATTCCTTGGCGTTTAATGTATCCCGCACTTGAGCGTTTACTTGACTTATCCGTTGAAGCGCAACCTATCTTTCACAATGCGGGATTTGACCAAGAGTTCCTCGAATTCAACGAATACAAAGCGGGTCTTGGTGAAGAAAGGTGGGATTCATGTAAGTGGCATGACACCTATGTTTTACAATACCTAATGAACCCAAGGGAAAAGGGTGGTCGTGGTCTTAAACATTTAACTAATGTTCACCTTGAGCGTGAAATGATTGAATTGAGTGATCTTATGCCTGATGCAGAAGATAAGAATTACTCAAAGCTAGATGTAAGCTGGGAACCATGTGTTTGGTATGCAGCAAGTGATGCGATGTGTACGCTTGGATTATGGGAAATCCTATTCCAGAAATACACAGAAGCCCCAGAACATTCTAAGTCCATTTATGCGCTTGAAAAGATGTGTCTATTATCAACAAGGTGGATGCACAGAAATCGCGTTTACATTGATAGGGAGACGGCATTAAATTACAGCCAACAAGGTCAAAAGCTGTGGTTTGATTCACTACTTGATGTATATGCTGGTGCAAAAGAAATCTTAGGTCGAGACATTACGCCAAACTTTGTTCGTATCCTTAAAGGTGAGCTCAAAGGTGAAAATAGGTTTGATCATATGGAAGTAGAAGGCATGAGTTATAAGACTCGTGTTGATGAAGCGCGTAAAGAAGCGTCTCGTTTATATCCAGACCAAAAAGGCATCGTCACAAAAGCAGTTAAAGTTTTAGGCAAGAGTGCGGGAACAGAAGAAATTGAATTCCCTTTGACCTATGATATTTTATCAGCTCAAAAACTTGGTCTTTTATTTAGGGAACTAAGTGTTCCAGGTTTAAAGGCAAGTGAAAAGTCAGGTCAAGTCGTCACGTCAAAAGATGTTCTTGAAGATGTGATTAAAAATGCCGCAGATGACTTTCCTTTCATGGCTAAGGTTAAGACCTTTCGTGAGCTTGGGAAAGCTATGGGTCAATATCTCATTCCTTTTGTAGAAGATGTTGGCCCAGACGGTACATTGAAACCCAAATTTGACCAATTTGCAGCAGACACAGGCCGTTTTAGTTGCAAAACTAATAGTAAGCCTTGGAAAGTAAAAGATGGTGGGTGTAGAGTGCCTTTTCAGGGTATTCCAGCAACCTATGATCCTAATAAACCAGAAGCCATTGCTAAGATGCGTTCATGTGTATCATCTAGGGATGAAGATTGGTGGCTTGCGGCTATTGACTATGCAGGTGTAGAACTTCGTTTAGTAACAAACTTAAGCCTTGAACCTAAGTGGATCAAAGCCTTTTTCCAATGTTCTGAATGTCAAACAGAATTCCCACAAGATGTTCAAGAAGATGGATTCCCACTTGCACCACCATCTATTTGTCCTAATTGTGGGTCTGATAAAATTGGTGATTTGCATACAATCACAGCCGTTGCTTTTTATGGTGAAGGTGCTAAGAAGCGTGATGATTGGAAAAAACTTAGAGGTCATGGAAAGCGTTGTAATTTTGCTTTGTCTTATGGTGGTACAGGTAAAGCGGTTCAACGATCGATTGATGATTGTACCGCACAAGAAGGTGAAGAAAAGTACAAGCTATTTACTAAGACATATAGTTCATTAACCGCATGGTGGTCTAAGCAGCACCAATATGGGCGTAAAAAAGGATATGTTAAAACGGGAATGGGTCGTGTCCAGCCATTACCAGACATTAATTCCGATGACTTTAGGTTTAAGTCAAAAGACGAGCGCAAAGCAGTTAATGGTCCAGTTCAAGGAACAAGCGCTGACATCACTAAACTTGCAATGAGCCTTATTTACAAAGAAGTAAAGAAACAAGGTTGGCAAGATCGCTTAAAAATGATACTTACCGTACATGATGAAATTGTTTTTGAAATCCACAAGTCAATCTTAAAAGAAGCAATTGATTCTATTTGTCATTTGATGACCAAGAATGATATTATCAAGCGCTTAGGTTGGGCTGTTCCTTTGCTTGTAGATGTGGAACTTGGTAAAGATTGGACCGTACCATTTGACTTAAAAGATGTACTTTTAGGTGAAGCTGGAGATAGTATTATCCATTCTAAATATAAATGCTTAGATTGTGATGAAAAGACGCCACGCGATCCTAAACCATCCGTTTGTATGCACTGTGGTTCGTCAAACATTAAAACAGATTATACAGATGAGTTTGTAGAAAAAATTAAAAAACAAGCCGCTTTACTTTATAGTGATTATGGTATTAATCCAGATGATCTTACTAAAGAAGTACCTAAGCAAGAAATTGTTCAACCACAAAGCCAAAATCCCATGTTTGTGGTTGAACAATTAACCGAAGATATTGCAAAAGAACTCGCATCGTGGATTAAAACACAAGAAGGAGTGTATGATGTAATGTATGAAGGTCGTAAGATTAATACATTATTAGAATGAAAGTATAGCTATGAAGCCCAACAAAGATTTTTTTATTGAATGTAATGAAGGTGGTATGATGAGTCCACCTGAATTTGAACGCACTTTTTGTAGTCAATGTAAAAATAGACAATGCGTTCGCGCTAGTTGGGCATTTAGCAATTGGGACAAGAGAATCCTCACACAAGTAGATCGATTACTCACAAACCCAAACATCGTACTTCAAAACGAATCAAGCAGGTGGGATGGTGTGTTAGACTTTGAGTTGTTTAACGAACCACAAGTTATAGAAGTCTGGGGAATACCCGAAAGCCCAATACAAGCAGAAGAACTCATACGAGAAGAACCAGATACCATTCCAGTACCACCAATTGATCCACCAGAATTTGATGAAAACATTTTGGTAGCCGAAAAACCAGAACCTGAACCAGAACCTGAACCTGATCAACCCAAAAAATATACAAACCCATTAAACACACCACCACAAGAAATAACAATCGGTGAAGTGCCAAAGACAGTTTCAAACCCTAAACCAAAAAACTTTAAATCCGACCCCTGGTCCGTAACAGAAACATTACCAGTGGGTGGCAAATTTAAGATGGGGAAATAAGATGATTGAACTTGTTATATGTGAGCATATTCGGAATGGTTATAAAGTAGTTGTGCCTAAAAACACACACTTAAAATTACTCACTAAATATGCTCCTTCTATTTATAGATCACCTTCAGATGTCAAACCTAATGATAAATTAAAGTTTGTAGGTTGGGTTTCCGCAACGGATGAAGATAGAAATATGTGGAGGTCATATCTTTGAAATATAAAAGGAAAGTCAAACCATCTAAAGTATTGCCACCAGACCTTATAAGAGGTTTCTATGAAAAAGACATAGAAACACTTAAAGAAGTAAGTTCCTGGTTAGATAAGAATGGTTTAACAATCCTATTTACACTTGAAGAAGCCTATGGTGATGAAAGAGTCTATTTAGATGACGATGGAAACATTTATATAGGCACTGAAAAATTACCTAAAAAAGACTGGCTTAAAAAGTGTCTTCATAGACATTCACCCGAATTATTAGTCCAAGCGATTCAAGAAGATTGGGTTAGAAAAAAGATGTTTGAAATGCTAAAAAACTTATCTGATGTGGTATAAAGGCAGTTAAGAGTAGATGTCCTACTTTTAATTCAATCTTTTAAGGAGACATACCATGAGTAGTATTTCAGATCGTATCGCTACCCTTAAGCAAGCAATTGCTGACATTGAAGCTGACGCCGCTAAAGTTGATTCAGGAAATAAGAGCGCTGGAACACGAGTTCGCAAGTCACTACAAGAAGTTGTAAACCAATCTAAAGAAATCCGCAAAGCGGTACTGGAAGCAAGAAACGCAGAAAGTTAATTTTTAAAAAACTTGGATGGTATAATTCAAGTGCCATTTGGCAAACACACACACACACAGAAAGGATTATGACTCATGTCTAGTCTAAAAGGTGATTTGGCACCTAAAACAAATAAGACCCCATATGAGCTCCGACTTGAAATCTTACATCTTGCGCAGCATATCATTGATCGTGAGAATGAAAATCAACTGGCAGTTCTCCACCTTCAAAATGAAAAGGCGGAAAGTTTTACACCTATTGGAAAAGATTTTCAGCAAACCGAAGATCAGATCTTAAAGGTGGCTAAAAAGTTGAATAATTTCGTGTCGAACGGATAGCCAATAATATAATACTTAGGTATTCATATTGTCTTTGAAAAAACCCTTGATTGCCTATGGTGGTCAAGGGTTTTTTCTTATCTACCCTTGAAGCCATACGATTCATACTCCTTTTATGTTCATGGTAATGGTAAGGTGTAAATGAACTACAAAGGATTTTCTTATGTGTTATTATGATGAACTACTTTTAATGTGTATCTGTGAAATACTAAGAGACATTCCGATAGTTTGATTTATCAAGTGCATTTTCAAGCGCTTCGACATTGAAGCCATAGTCTTGATACTTCTTGTGTAGTCTCATTAAATATTCTTCATTTGGTGGCATAAAGTTTTTATTCTTTGTGTAATAGACATTAGCAGTCACATATTCCCCGTTATCGCACATAACATCCATAATTGACATAGTACAACCATCAAATGGTTTTTCTAAGTCCCAGTGGTTAACGGTGTAAAGAACACCTTCTAAAGTATCATTGAAATTACCCGCCTGGAGTGAACAAAACCCATCACCTAAACCATTATTAGAAAATATAAGTTTGAAACCCCTTAAAGCGGCAAACTTATAAAATCGAGCTGATGGGTATGAATCTACCATACTGTGTTCTTCTAAATTTAAACCATAAGCGAAGTAAAGAGTTTTCATAACATTTCCTTTCTAAGTGTGAACTATGATTGCAGCTAAGGCGCAAAGACAAATAGCAACTATACCTTTCCAATTGAACCCAAAGAAGTAGCAATTAAGAATAAGGTCTATAGTTAAACTACACAAACCCCAAACCACACCCGCTCTCCACACATCACCTATTTCAATGAGTTTCCACCAAGCGTATAGGGTCATGTAGTTGGTGATTAGGCTTGTATAAAGCCACCATTTGAATGGTGTCCAGTCCCAACCATAAAGGATTTTGGCATTTCCTTTAAACCAGAACACTACATTTGCTAAACATAATAGTATGATTGGTATTAAATGATTCATCAATGCACCACAATTTCGGATTCGTAATCATCATGTAAATATGGTACTACATCATAAGGGTCAACAGAGCGCAAATTTTTGAAATTAGTATCACACAAAAATGCATTGTGGTCTCCACCTTTTTGGTATGAATATCCAAAAATAAGGTCATCATCACCATCGCCAACTAAACACCAAAATACAAAACCCACACCATCTTCAGATTTACATAACAAGTTTTTAGCAATCCAAGACCATGCGCTAGGTTCAATGTCTTGTAATATTTCAGGTAATCCACACTTGATCATCAATGCAACATATCCATTATCACAAATTGTTGGTTTAGCTTCGATTATTGAAAGATGTGGTGGCATGGTATTAATTTTTAAGCCTTGTTTTTTTGCACCGTTTATTGCGGTGTTTATAATTTTAAATGCTTGTGCATGAAATTCTGTTGAAGAAAGTTCCATTATGACAACTCCATTAAGGTCTGCTCGCTCAATACAGCAAAGGTTATTATCTAGCAAAGAAGGTATTCGATCTATCCTATCATACAATGGTTATAGAAAAGATGATCCTGTATGTTCAGATAAAGAATTACAGCAAAAATTGAAGCGTGTTGATAAAGAGCTTGGTAAATTATTAGAGTATGTTAAAACACTAGAAAGTAAATCCCGTAAACAACTACGGGAAGAACGACTTAAGAAAGAAGGTGAACGCTAATGCCTACTTACAACTACAAGTGTAAAAATGAAGATTGCAACCATGAGTTTCAAGCTGTTCATAAGATGAACGACCCAAAGCCACCTTGCCCAGAATGTAGTACAGAAGAACCACCACAAAGAATCATCAAGAAAACTACCTTTGTCCTTAAAGGATCAGGATGGTTTAATTCTGGTGGATATTAGCCAAATCCAACAATTAGTTAAACACCCTAAATGGAAATGGGTAGATGGATTACTTTGTTTTCCTGAATTTAAACCTACACAAAGAGTAAGAGTTCTTGGTGGAAAAAATGACCTCTGGATACCCGCTTTAGATGATCCTGTGACTCTCGGCTACTTACACCATCTATATGCGATCAATAATGGGTCTATAAGTAAAGAAAATGATTTGTGGGTAAGTTCACATGGGGTTAGGGGAAAAGACTTATCAAAAGTGCTTGTAGAGTCCTTTCTCAAAATCTAGGTTCTCTACCACGACACCATTTGGACTGTTCTTCTGTCCAGTATAACCTAGCCTTACCACGCTTCTTCTTTAGTGCCATTTCTGCTTTCATGGCTTCTGATCTATTAGAATATGTTCCATAAGTACACATCAATACCCAAGGTCTATGCTTTGATGTGTACTTAGCACCACCTTTGATTTCACCATTATGCTGGCGCAATCTTCGATTCACATCTGTAGTACAGCCAACATAAAAGAATCCAGGTAGCTGCTTACCTGTCTTGGCTGATTTTCTCGTTTGTTGGCTTTGAATAACATATACAACCCATTCACTCATATTTGTAGTTCCTTTATAATTATCTCATTTGCATATATGAAAGGAACATACCATGAGAAACAAAATGGCAAGCAGAGTTGCATATCGATACATGAAAAAAGAAGGCTTTCTTGGGTCAATCTTAAAGTTATTCAAAGAACCAGAACAAGTACAAGAAATGAAACCCAAGTTTGATTCTGCATCACTCTGGTTTCATGGTAATCCTATGTATGGTAGGACTATTGGTGAACTACAACATAGAATGGGTTTAGGCAAAAAGAATACGGCTATTGTTGAATACAAAGGCCTTAAAATTAAAATGTCTGTTCACTCTGAAAGATACCAACAGGGTGAAATGAAGAATTCAATGTCTGATCTATTTGCAGTAGTTTCAGCTACTGGTGTAGATGAAAATATACCTAAAAGAGACCTTCAAAAGTTCTTAGTTCTTCAAGCCAAAGATGCGGGACTTTCGGATCGCCGTAGAGACATCACTAAAGAACCTGAAGGCAAACAGTATTAAGCGTCTAAACGCACACCATATAATTGACCATTCGCAACACGATCAATCGTAACAGATTTCAAACCTTTAAAATCAAGTGTCTTAGTGGTCAATTCACCAATGGTCATACTTGCACCCTTTGATAAAGTAAAAGACAAACCTTCAATGGTTAAAGACACTTCATTGGTGGGTTCAACCACAGTGTTTTGATTAACCACTGTGGTTTGATTAACAGGTTCAACACCACCTTTAAAGTGTGCTTGATACTTTTCACGATAACGAGTTGGAAGCTCACAACCAAAAATACCTTTTAAGTGTTGATTCATCTTGTTTAAAGATGAAAAACGAAACCAGATACTTTCAGCATAAGAATCAATTGCTTGACGAACTTCATCTTTGCCTTCATAAGTACCCCTTCGTGAAGCAAGGGCACGAATAGATTTTAGTGCAACCACATAAGAATCTTCTGTGCATGATGTGATCTTCTTAGTTGAATATAACTGAGATGGATCAATCGCAATTTTAGATTCATGTTCAATATCCAGATAGCCCATTGGATTACCTAGAATGTTCTTAGCAAGGTTAGACAATGCCATTAAACTTAACCTTTCTTTTTCATTTCAACACCATAAAGAGTGTTGCCTTCAATTCGTTGAATGGAAACATCAATGTCTCCACAGATTTTAATATTAATTTCACCACTTGTAAGATGGACTTCATTAAGAATGATTGTTGTGTCATTAAGATGAATCTTTAGATCACCTAATTGTACATAATTCTCAATTACTTCTGTTGTAGCTTCTTCAGGTTCAAATAAAACGGGTGGTAGCTCTTGAACTAAAACTGGTTCTTCAATCATTGAATCAACAACGGACTCTACCACTTGTGTTTCTTTTACCTTTCGTGGTCTACCAGGCTTTGGGAAATGTTCATCAATGATTTCTTTAACCTCTACAGATATATCATTTAAGGTTAAACTAAAGATTAGATTAAGTGCGTATGTAATGTTTGACTTACTTGTGAAATCTTTAAAGTTAGTTCCCAAATACGCATCTCTAAGCCATTGGTCAGCAAACAACTTTACTTGAGAATGACCAATGGTATCTCTTTTGAAAGATTTGAATGTTTGGATCAACTTAAGGTAAGGAGACTTGCCATTATTAGCACTGTAGAAAGGTACTAAATTTGCTTTCTTTCCTTCTAAGGCTTTGACAAGATTGAACATATTAGACATTTCAGGACTAACTTTCTTTGATGCCGAAACCCAAATCTTATCCCACTTAGAAATCATTTTTCTCTTACCATGATGGACCCAAGGCATACGCTCATAAACATCCATACCTGAAAATAATCCTTCATCTTCCATTCCCCATAAGGGAAGTATGAACAACTTACCCTCTAATTCATCACCCCAAGTTTCATAAAGGTCTTGTGGTTCATCATCTTGGTCAAAAAGATTATAGCCTTCAACAATTTTGAAACAATGGCGTATATCCAATTCTGCAATTGCCACTTTGTGGCAACATTCAATGAACTTTATACTCGCTTCAGATGCTTTCTTGCGAGCCCAATTACGCAAAGAATGGTTCACATTAGATTTCATTACAAGCACAAGATCTGTTCCAGCTGGAATGTTCTCACGACGATCTCCAGACTGATCCCATTGTTTATGTGCATGGATTTGTAAATTAAGTTCTTCACCAAAGCGCTTATTAAGGCGTTCAATAAACTTAGACGCAAACTTTGGTTCGCCACCTACAATAAATGTTTTCTGTATCATGGATTCTCCTATGGTACTGGTTGGTAATAGGTCTTATATGATTGTGGAATTTTTTTTCTTGAGATTTCCTAGATGAACTCAAATTTCCTATAATGATAAGTGAAACTCACACTATAGAATTTAAGGGGTGTTCTTATGTACTATGTTCAAAACAAAACAACAGGCCAGCCAACCTACTATGTTAATAAAGGTAGAGTTGAAAAGTCTTATTCACTACGCGTACTCGCGGAAATGGATGCTGAAAAAGTGGAACAGCAAACACACTTGAAAACGGCAAGGGTAGATGTTGTAGAAATATCCAAATCTGCTAGGCTTTACCTAGAAAACCAAGCCAGAATGGTGGGTGCTAACACCCCTTAAATACTATAAGAAACTTATTAACAAACCTCAAAGGGGGAATTATGAAACAAGCACTTGATGCACTTATGGTTAGCGCTATGAAACCTGGAAAAGATCAAATTTTGTTATTCAATGTGTTCTATGGACACAAAGATGACTTTACCCCAGATATGCCAGAATGTTGGAAATTTCCACTAGATTGTATTGATCCTGATCTGTACAAACAAGGTGTTGTGTTTGATGCTCTACTTTATGATGTATTAGAAGATGGGCATGACAAAGAGCTTAATGACATTAAACGATTTACCATCTCTGATCTTAACAATCCCTAAATTCTAATAGATATAACCAACCTCTAACTCTTTAAGGAGAACAACATGACTTATGAAATTCAAGGCACCTACCAAAGCTATAAGGACAAAAAATGCGCCGTGTTGAAACAATCAGCTACCTTCTAGGTCAAGACCCAAAACCTAATGGTTCAAACTTCAATTGGTTAGGTAAGACTCGCGATGGTAAGTCTATCAGTCTCCACTATGAAGTGAATAGAAAAGAAGATCAACTGGACTGGATTGAGTTTTATGACCCATCAAATTACCTAGGATTACCAATGGATCAAAACGATATTGGTGGAATCAAAATCATAGATTTGCCAAAATACTTTACACGATATGGGGTTTAAAATGGAAAGCATACTAATAGCCACTATCTGTGGCATTGTTCAAGTTTCTTTTATACTACACCTAATCAAAAGCACTAAATAAAGGGAAAAATCCTATGGGATTAGATCAATACGCATTTACCAGAAAATCTGGTGAAAAAGACACTGAAATAATGTATTGGAGAAAGCACGCGGATCTTGAAGGTTGGATGCAAGAACTTTACTATGAAAAAGGTGGGGAAGAAGAATTCAACTGTGTTGAATTATCACTTACCAAAGATGACTTATTAAGGCTTCAAAAAGAACACAAAAATCTTGAAAGTGTTAGTGGTTTCTTTTGGGGGAATAGCGGCAAGTATGAGGAGGATCAAACAAGGGATTTTCTGAAAGCAGCGATTGAAGCCATTGATGATGGATATGAAATTATCTATACATCTTGGTGGTAGTTTTGTAGTTTGTTTATGGCTACCAATAAGTGATTACATTAACCTTAAATCAATGGGGAAATAACATGAGAAGATCAGCATCAGAAATCCTAAGAAACCTTGAGATGAGAATTGCCCGTCTTGAAAAATCTGCAATGATGGGAGTTTATGTAAATGTAGACTCTATGGGTTATTATAGTGCAGTAGACGCTTTCCATGATTTCCAAAAAGCAAATCCCCAAATAAGAAGTACAATGTATGATAGTGGTTCTGGATATGACATTAGCTTTGAATTTGATTCAAAAAAGCACGCAAATGCATTTAAGCGTTTTATGATGAAGGGTCATTACAATCAGGATAAGAGATTTGTTCGTATAACAGAATCTTAATAGTTTACTTCCACCAGTCATCGAACGCTCCCCATTCGATCATCTCATATAGATCAGTAGGGATTGAGTGAGGACTTAATAGTTTCTTTATATCTTTTCATAGGTGATCTCTTTAACCTTAATTAAATGGAGAAGCCTTATGAGAAGATCTGCTAGTGAAATTATCCGTAATCTTGAGATGAGAATCTCCCGTCTTGAAAAATCTGCGAGTACACATTCGTTTTTGGACTTATTAAGGTCAGCACTTAGGAGTGGTCTCCTTAAAAGTAGCCTTAAGGAGTCCGAGAGTTCTAACTACAGCAAAGGTAAGTACACAACCAATAAAAATCTTGTTCCTTATTATGGAACAAGAGATTGGAACTCTATTTCAGTTAATCTCACATTAGAGCCAGTACCTAACCAAAATGATGTAGGTGAGATTGAAATAAGAAATACTTTTGTACTTTATGAAGAGGACACGAACCAAAACGCTTCACAGATCAAAAAGCAACTTGAAGCAGTGTTAAAAAAAGTCCTCTCTAAGAAGGATGATAAATACATATCAACAAGAGAGGGGTTCTCTGCATACTCAAGAGCAAATGACGCTTTGGAAGCCATTGCAAGAGCAGAAGATTTTGGTTATCCACATGGAAGTTTACTTAACGGAGAGGGTGACCTAGAAACGAAGAGTGGTTTTAACCTATCTGTAAAGATGGAAAGAAAAGGTGGCTATTTATTCGCACATATTGATTTCTCAAAAATTGTTGAGTTTAAAGTTCGTAAGCCATTTGTTGATGAAGAAGATTATGGCGAAGATGATTACTTTGCAAGACGAGACTTTCAAAGAGATCTCTATAATACAACAAGAAGAGATATACCACGCTAAGATTTCCACCAATCATCGAACGCCCCCCATTCGATCATCTCATATAGATCAGTAGGGATTGATCCTACACAATCATGGTGAAACCACTCACCATTTCGTCTTATACGCCACTTTTTAAGGTCTTCATGTAGGTGTGATTCTCTCCAACCTAAACCTTTAAAGGAAGCGATAAGGCGAAGCGTATTTGAGTTCCCTGTTTGAAGTTGCTTGAGTCGTTTTTCAGGGTGCTTAGATCGACCTATCTTTATCATTCCTGTTTTGCTTGACTGAATGAAGTATAGGTAATCACCTTGCTTCCTTTGAAGGCTTTCTTGGTTTCTCCTTAGTAGTTCTTCAAGTTTCATTTGTAGGCCTTATAAAGCTAGATGGTTATTGATTCTTAAAGATCAAATAATCCTGGCTCAAAACCTAAGAACTTAGGGTCTGGTGCTTTGCCTTTTGAAAATACGAACATTGGCGTTCCATGTAAAAGATTCCCTTGTCGCTTGCGGCGCGTTGGTAATGAATAGCCAAGTACACCTTCTGGAGTTGCGCCCAATCCCAACATAAATTCAGACATAGGACTACAAATATTTTTGTATTGTGATACAGGCTTAATCTTATCTTTGTCCTTTGAATAAAAGTCTTCAAGACAAATAACCATACGACCACCAGAATCAAGCACATTCCATGCTTTTTGTAGTGATGGATATAGATACTCATTTAACCACTGATCTTTGCTCAAATAGCGATTAAACGATTGTGTTTCATCATCACTATAATTCCAGTCAATATATGGTGGAGCTGTGAATACCAAGTCTGCATTTACATTAGCATATTCTACTTCTTCAGATGGTGCGCACAAGAACTTAGTGTCTTTACCAGTATTACAAAAGTTATTGATTTGCTGGTAAGGGTAGTGGAGTTTACTGTTAGGGTCTACACCAATGTAAGATTCCGCATTGCTTGCATGAAAACCTAATAAACGACCACCCCAACCAGCAGAAAAATCCAATACACTTTTAGCACCAAACATATTAATGATTGCTTTAGCGCATAGTGGTCGGAAAAACTTAGGTTCATTCTTTCTTCTATCAATGCCTTTAATTAAGGTTTTTTCGTTTATGGGTAGATTGAATTCTGTAAGGAACGGTTTCAACCAGTAAGTTTCTTTTTCCCAAAGACTATAAGTAGAGTTAGGGAATCGAGTATGGGTACATTTGAGCCTATACTTATCCATGAATTGTTGTAAGATTTTTTGACCTGCTGACTTGATAGGGAAAATCAGGCTTTCTCCTTTATATTGCATAAAGGCAGAACCATTCGCTTTTTCAGAAGACCAATTAACAGTTTCAAACTGTTGCTGTGATTTCACAAGATTATCAAAGTCATACATCAACACATCTTTTGAAAAAGATGGCCAGGGAAAATCAAGATTTGTTTTTTTAATTGCTTGATCGATTACGGAAACATATTCTTGAAGAAGTTCATTAGGGTTTTCTTCTTTAGAAAGTTGATCTTTCATAAAATCAACCATGTCAATGTTGATTTCAAGATTACCTGAACGATTGATAAATGTTTCAGGTTTAATTTCAAATTCAGGACGATTAAAAAGCATAACTTTCCTTTCATAAAAAATAAGGTGTCCTAATACTTATATGATTTGTAGTTTGTTTATCTCACATTCTTAAATAAAACAGAATGTGAGATAAATATGAAGTACCTTTACCACTATAAAGCTGAAGTGTTGTCCGTATATGATGGCGATACCGTCACACTTATGATTGACCAGGGAATGAAACACTTTGCTCGTGTTAAAGTTCGAATGATAGGGATTAATACTCCTGAAATACGCACTAAAGACCTTGAAGAAAAGAAGCGTGGGTATGAAGCTAAAGAATACCTAAAGTCTCGAATAGAGGGCAAAAATGTCATCGTACATACGCAGAAAAAAGGTAAGTTTGGTCGTTGGCTCGGTGTCCTTTGGACTTATGACCCTAACGCAGAGGAGTTAGGTGAATCTCTCAATGATGAAATGATTCGTGTCGGTCATGCAGTTGCTTATGATGGTGGAAAGCGTTAATGACCCACTTGTGAACGGTCATAACCAAAGTCTTCAATGTTGTTCAAAAAGATGTTTTGAACACACTTGATTTGCTTCTTAAGTAAGCGAACAGTGGTTCGCCTAGCTTGAGCCCATGCTTTTTGATTTGAAAAGGCTTCATGTCGCATTTGCAACCACAATTCATAATATGATTCCACATCGCTTTCACTAAATCGCTTAGACAAAAGATGTTTCATGTGTGCATTTTCACTTACTTCTTCAAGTGTGTCTTCATGTTCTTCGGGAACATAAAAATCTGGACTTTGACCAACACCTTTACCCAAATCTGGATCAATCTTATTTAACATTTGACCCACCTTAAAACCATTTGATTCCATATTCTTAATATGGTGTTGTGGTGTATAAGGTGTATTAACATCACCTTTTTCATAGGCTTTGATCTTGGTGGTTTCCGCTTGTGTGAATTTACCTAAGCATCTTTGATGTACATCTTGCGCTTCTTCCATTGAAGTTCGTTGAATGAATTGCTTATACCAAGCATAGATTACGCTATCCTTGATCGCTTTTCCTTTATTTAGTTCCTTCTTTAAAAGATTCTTTTCAATCATATAAAGGATGTAGTCTTGGAAGTAATCCTCAGCATCATCACGATTTACACGCAAAGAAGTTTCAAGTGGCGCTCTATATAAAGCAAGTTTCTTTACACGCTCATAGTTTGTGCTCTTTGAATCAAAGAACCAATTTTCTGTTTCATTTGGTTGGTTTTCAATGGGGAAAAGATCATCCAAATGTGATGTGTCGTTTTCAAACATTGCCGCGATGTAATCATCTACTGTTGGTAGTGTAGAAAGGATTTCATCTAAGTGTGGTGTGTCCGAGTAGATAGACATACTACTCGCACTAAGGAGCTTTGACTCCATAGTAAATGTATTCATAATTGTCTCCGTTGAACGGGTTAAATTTTGACTTGTTGGACATCTATCCAAGTCAGCCACAAAACTAACACATCTATAGACCTAATGCAATGAAAAACCACACACCAAAACCATTTAATAGTTTATTTATGATCTAGTATAGAATGACACTCAATCCAACATGGAAAGGCACATCAAAATGAACAAGGAACAAGCCATTAAAATGCTTAAAAATATCAAGCGCGCGGGAATTTCAAACAATAAAATTGCTAAACAGCTAATTAAGGAAATTCG
>Ga0163109_10002050_pt1 | contig 15856 bp, 12 predicted proteins | sample CRUFie1St13metaG_FD_108704 | JGI IMG/M metagenome (GOLD analysis project Ga0163109, IMG submission 108704) | Marine microbial communities from the Costa Rica Dome - CRUD Field 142mm St13 metaG | ecosystem: Environmental > Aquatic > Marine > Oceanic > Photic zone | place: Costa Rica: the Eastern... | reverse complement strand
GTACGCGCGCACCGTCGCCAAATTGTCCGGCCACCAGTTCGACGAGCGGGTCGACGAACCAGCGCAGGTGGCGCTCGCTCGGGCCGGCGTCGACGCGACGATGATCGACCACGTCATCCGCCCCTTCTTGACCGGTGTGTTTCTCGAACCGCACTTGATGACGTCGCGTCGCTTCATGGACGTGGTGCTCGCCAGCTTCGTGAAAGGAACACCATCGCTGCCGCGGGCGGGCATGCAGGCGGTCCCCGACCAATTGCACGACGCGCTACCCGAGGGGACCGTTCACCTCGCCACACCTGTTCGCCGACTCACACCCGCGAGCATCGAAACGGACTCCGGCACCATCACGGCGTCGGTTGTCATCGTGGCAACGAACGCCACGCACGCTTCGGCTCTGCTGGAGGACGCGGGGCTGACCACCGAACTGAACACAGCGACCAACTCCGTCACCACCTGGTATCACACGGTCGCGACGACGTCGTTGCCCGAGCCACTGGCCCGCGGGCGAAGCGTGATCACCGTTCCCGACAAGCGATCTGGGCCGGTGATCAACACGGTGCCGCTGTCATACGCCGTGCCGAGCTACTCCCCCGACGGCCAGATCTTGATCTCGTCGTCCACCCTCGGCGTCGACGACTCTGCCGAGGTCGCGCAGGCCGTGCGAGGCCATCTGCAGTTCCTCTACGGCGCCGACACCTCCGGATGGGACCTTGTGGCCCGCTACCCGATTCACGGCGCGCTGCCGTCCATGCGCGGTCCGCTCACCGTCGCCGGTTCCGGCGAGCACGGCCCGGTGATTCTCGCCGGTGATCACTGCGCCACCGCGAGCATTCAAGGAGCCATGATCAGTGGGCGCCACGCCGCCGACTCGGCATGTCGTCGACTGGGCGTCGTGCGGCCGGACGACCGTAGGATCGCCGTATGAGCGTGACGGAGGCGACCGTTGTCGTTGAGCACGTCGGGTTCGGACCCGACGCGGTCGCGTACCAGGATGGGTGGGACCTGCAGCGCGCGACGCACGAGCATGTGGTCGACGGTGGGCCCGACACGGTCCTGCTCCTCGAGCACCAGGCGGTCTACACCGCCGGGCGTCGGACCGAGGACGCCGAACGCCCCCTCGATTCCACGCCAGTGGTCGACGTCGACCGCGGCGGGAAGATCACCTGGCACGGACCCGGACAGCTAGTGGGCTACCCGATCCTCCGGTTGCCCGATCCCATCGACGTCGTCGCCTACGTGCGCCGGATCGAGACCCTGCTCATCGACGTCTGCGCGGAATTCGGCGTCACCGGCACCCAGGTGGAGGGGCGCAGCGGCGTCTGGGTTCCGGCCGACGCACACGGGCCTGATCGCAAGATCGCAGCGATCGGCATTCGCGTAGCCAAAGGCGTGACCATGCATGGATTCGCACTGAACTGCGATTGCGATCTGACGGCGTTCGACCGGATCATCCCGTGCGGCATCGCCGATGCTTCCGTCACATCTCTCTCGCGTGAGATCGGCCGCGAGGTGGGTGTTCGCCAGGCTCTGCCGTTTGTCATCGATCGCCTCGGCAGCTTGCAAGGAGTCACGCCATGACCGTGTATTCGGGAACCAACGCCGACGGCCGCAAGCTTCTGCGGATCGAGGCGCGTAACGCCGAGACGCCTATCGAGCGCAAGCCGCCGTGGATCAAGACGCGCATGCGCACCGGGCCGGAGTACCAGCGCATTAAGGAACTCGTCGGCAACGAGGGCCTGCACACCGTCTGCCAGGAAGCCGGGTGCCCGAACATCTTCGAGTGCTGGGAGGACCGCGAGGCGACATTTCTCATCGGAGGAGAGCAGTGCACCCGGCGCTGCGACTTCTGTCAGATCGACACCGGAAAGCCCGAACCCCTTGATGTGGACGAGCCGCGCCGAGTGGCCGAATCGGTTGAGAAGATGGAGTTGCGGTACGCGACGGTGACCGGCGTCGCCCGGGACGACCTCGAGGATGAGGGTTCGTGGTTGTATGCGGAGACCGTTCGACAGATCCACGGCCTCGGCATCGGCACGAAGGTCGAACTCTTGATTCCGGACTTCTCCGCCAACCCCACCCTCCTCACAGAAGTCTTCGACGCGCGTCCAGAAGTCCTCGCGCACAACGTCGAAACGGTGCCGCGCATCTTCAAAAGGATTCGCCCCGCGTTCCGGTACGAGCGCAGCCTGGACGTCCTCACCCAGGCGCGCAGAGTCGGCCTGGTCGCCAAGAGCAACCTGATCCTGGGCATGGGTGAGACCCGCGACGAGGTGGAGCAGGCCCTTAGTGACCTCGTCGAGGCCGGCTGCGAACTCATCACGATCACTCAGTACCTGCGGCCCTCACCCCGTCACCATCCGGTGGAGCGTTGGGTGCACCCGGAGGAATTCGTCGAACTCGCCGATGTCGCCACCGAACTCGGCTTCTCCGGAGTGATGAGCGGCCCGCTCGTTCGCTCGAGCTACCGGGCCGGGAAGCTGTATGAGCAGGCTCTTTCGGCCCGTGAGTCCGGTGCCGTGGCGCGTATCACCGTCACATGAGCGCCCGCGTCGTCGCTACCCACGTGTGGCCATCCGACATCGACGAGCCAGTGTCGGTCGATGTTCTGGAACTGGATTGGGGTGGTCCCGTCGGAGATCGCCACCACGGTGAGCGAATGGCCTCCGATACGCGACAGTCGTCGGTGTTCACCCGCGGAACCTCCATCCGCAACCACCGCCAGGTGTCGATCGTGGACACCGGAGAACTCGCGCAGATTGCCACCGCGATGGGCATTCCGCGCATCGACCCCGGGGTCATCGCCGACAACATCTGCACCGAGGGAATCGACGCACTCACCGCGCTGCCTCGCATGACGCGCCTGGTCTTCGCCTCCGGAGCGGTCATCATGCTGGGGGGACCCAACGCTCCGTGCACGATCGCCGGCGGAATGCTTGAGCGCGTCTACGGCTCTCGCCCCGAATCCTTCCCCAAGGCCGCGTGGGGCCTGCGCGGGGTCACCGGCTGGATGGAGCATCCCGGGACGGTGCGACCTGGTGACGCCGTGACCGTGCACGAGCCGGACTAGGCTCCCTGCCCATGGGCAAGATCAAATCCAGCCTCGCAGCGATCGGCCAGAACTGGTCGATGACCCAAAAGGTCTACAAGTTCTTGTGGGCCGAGGTCCTCGGCATCGTGCTCGCCACGATCATCGTGATTGCGGTCCCGGTCTCGATTTTCATCAACTGGTTGACGGCCGTGCTCATCGCCATTCCGATGGGTCTGGTCGCCGGGACGTTCTGGTTCAGTCGTCGCGCGATGCGCGCCGCTTACTCGCGCATCGAGGGCCAACCCGGAGCAGCGGCCGCGGTCATCGAATCCCTGCGCGGGAAGTGGGCCGTCACACCCGCGGTCGCCGTCAATCGCAACCAGGACATGGTCTCCCGAGTGATCGGCAAGCCCGGGGTGATCTTGGTGTCCGAAGGTGCGCCGACCCGGGTTGGTCACATGCTCACCAGTGAGCGCAAGAAGACCGCCCGGTGGGTTCCCGACATCCCGATCTACGAGATCCAAATCGGAGACGAAGAGGGCCAGATCACGCTTCGGCAGATCCAAAAGACCCTCGGCAAACTGCCCAAGAACCTTCGCGGAAGCGAAGTGACCGAGGTCCGTCGTCGACTGGAAGCGATCGGGAACGCTCAACAATCCATGCCCATCCCCAAGGGCCCGATGCCGACCAGTCCGCGCCAGGTGCGGCGGCAGCGCCGGTAAACAGCACGCCGGTAGCCCGCCGCTCAACAGCACGCCGGTAGCGCGCCTTCAGTTCGCCCCCACCCGAACGACCCGGGTGTGCGCGAGTCGGTCGTGCACCCCTCGTCCATCGTCGTCGTAGACCACGGCCGGGATGACCAGGCAGATCAATAGCGTCCGCACGAGTACCCGCCACAGCGGCACCCGCCCACCGTCGATGGACACCACCCGCAGCCTCACCAGCCGCTGCCCGAAGGACGCCCCCGTCAGCCAGGTGAGCACCGTGATCTCGACGACGAACACCGCCAGCGTGGCGAGCATGGAGCCGTTGGAGCCGTAGGGGAACTGGGGGAAGGCCAGGAGGGCCACCAGAACGCTGGCGAACCAGTCAATGAGGAAGGCAACGACACGTCGGCCGAACCACGCGCGCTGCTCCTCCATAGCCCCAGCGTAGGAGGCCGGACGGTTAACACTCCCGAAACAGTTGAGATACCGGCTGGACACGCCCTGTCCCTAGTTTCTGCCGTAATCCGGCGGCACAGGGCCGCCGAGCGAGGCGATGCACGCAAGTGCAGGAGGTAGAAATGTTCAGCAACGCTGATGAAGTTCTGAAGTTCGTCCAGGACAACGGGGTGGAATTCATCGACGTGCGATTCGTCGACCTGCCCGGAATCATGCAGCACTTCAACGTCCCGGCGAGTTCGTTCGGGACCGGTGCTTTCGAAGACGGCCTGATGTTCGATGGCTCGTCGATCCGCGGCTTCCAGTCGATCCACGAATCCGACATGAAGTTGATCCCAGACCCGGCCACCGCGTATCTCGATCCTTTCCGTTCGGCCAAGACGTTGGTCATGAACTTCACGATCCGCGATCCCTTCACCAACGAGCCGTACAGTCGCGATCCACGCAACGTCGCCGCGAAGGCTGAGGCGTACATCGCCTCGACCGGTATCGCAGACACGGCGTACTTCGGTCCGGAAGCCGAGTTCTATGTCTTCGACGATGTCCGCTTCGAGACCAACCAGCACTCCGGCTACTACTTCATCGACTCCATCGAAGGTGCCTGGAACACCGGTCGCGTCGAAGAGGGCGGAAACCGCGGATACAAGACCCGTTACAAGGGTGGCTACTTCCCCGTTCCCCCGGTCGATCACTACGCCGACCTCCGCGACCAAATGGTTTCAACGCTGCTGCAAGTGGGACTGCAGGTCGAGCGCGCTCATCACGAAGTCGGCACCGCCGGCCAGGGCGAGATCAACTACCAATTCAATTCGCTGCTGCACGCGGCCGACGACGTCATGCTCTTCAAGTACATCGTCAAGAACGTCGCCTGGGCGAACGGCAAGACCGCCACGTTCATGCCTAAGCCTCTGTTCAACGACAACGGCTCCGGTATGCACTGCCACCAGTCGCTATGGAAAGACGGGCAGCCGCTGTTCTACGACGAGATGGGTTACGGCGGACTGTCCGACACCGCCCGTTGGTACATCGGCGGCCTTCTGGCCCACGCACCCTCGGTACTCGCGTTCACCAACCCGACGGTCAACAGCTACCACCGACTGGTGCCGGGCTTCGAAGCTCCCGTCAACCTTGTCTACTCCGCCCGCAACCGCTCCGCCGCGGTGCGTATTCCGGTCACGGGTAACTCCCCGAAGGCCAAGCGCGTGGAGTTCCGCGTGCCGGACCCGTCCAGCAACCCCTACCTCGCCTTCTCCGCACTGGTGATGGCCGGACTTGATGGCATCAAGAACAAAATTGAGCCGATCGCCCCGGTGGACAAGGACCTGTATGAGTTGCCACCGGATGAGTTGGCGAACATCCCGACCGTTCCGGACTCCCTCACGGGGTCTCTCGATGCTCTCGAGGAAGACAACGAGTTCCTCCAGGCCGGCGGGGTCTTCCCCGCCGATCTCATCGAGACATGGATCGACTACAAGCGGACCAACGAGGTGGACCCGATCCGTCTGCGTCCGCACCCGCACGAGTTCGAGATGTACTACGACATCTGATCCCACTCGACTCCCTCCGCGTCGATTCGCCTCGCGCGCCTGGGAAACGCAGAAGCCCCGGATTCGTCCGGGGCTTCTGTCGTGTTCGCCTACTGCTCGCCGTAGAAGATTCGCTCGGTGACCGAGCGTGCCCGTCGGGTCGTGCGCAGATACTCATCTTTGAGTTGACTTCCATCGCTGCCGTAGTGACGAAGGACGGCGGCGAGAGCTGAGAGTTCACCCACGTCACTCGGGAGTGAATCACCCGGTCGCGCCTTCACCAGCATGATCACGTTCCGGATCGCCGTCGCGAGTAGCCACGCTTCCCGAAGCGTTCGGGCATCCGCGCTGGTGAGCAGCCCCGCCTCGACGCACGCCTGCAGCCCGTAGAGCGTGGTCGTCGTTCGCAAGGCCGGGTGTTGCCCGGCGTTCTCCATCTGCAGTAACTGCACCGTCCACTCGACATCGGACAGGCCGCCGCGACCGAGCTTGGTGTGAACGGTCGGGTCGGCACCTCGCGGCAATCGCTCCGCCTCCATGCGGGCCTTCAGGCGTCGGGCTTCGCGCACAGCCCCGAGATCGAGCCCGTCCGCCGGCCAGCGCAGGGGGTCGATGAGATCGGTGAATGCCTGCCTGAGTTCCTGCGGCCCGGCGATGGGCAAGGCGCGCAGCAGCGCTTGCGCCTCCCATGGTGACGACCACCGTTCGTAGTAGGCCGCATAGGACGCCAGTGATCGCACGAGCGGTCCTGCCTTGCCTTCCGGTCGTAGGTCCGCATCGAGGTCCACGGGAGGGTCACTCGAGGCGGACATCAGCAGCGATCGCAGTTCTTCCGCGATCGAGGTGGCTTGTCGTCCCGCGTCGGTTTCGTCCGATCCCTGCCGGGGTTCGTGGACGAACATCACATCCAGGTCGCTACTGAAGCCGAGTTCGCAACCACCGAAGCGCCCCATGGCGATCACGCCGACATCGGTGAGTTGCTGCCCATCACCCACGACGGATCGGGTCGCTACGGTCAGCGCGCTGTCCACGGTGACGCGGGCGATGGCCGACAGTGCATCCCCCACCTCACGAACGTCGATGGTGTCTGTCAGGTCAGCAACCGCGATGCGGAAGAGCTCCCGACGACGCAGGCTCCGAATGGCGGCCACCGCGGCAATCGGGTCGTCTTGCCGTTGCACGAGCGCCGCCGCCTCGGTGGCGAGCGAGGCTTCGCTTCGCGGCCGAAGTTCCTCATCATCGGCGAGCATCCGCACCGACTCCGGTGCCTGCAAGAGCAGGTCGGTTGCGTATCGACTCGCCGACATCATGAACGCGAGCCGTTCGGCCGCAGCGGATTCGTCCCGCAGAAGCCGCAGGTACCACGGTGTAGCGCCGAGTGCATCGCTGACTTGCCTAAAGCCCAGCAGCCCCGCATCGGGGTCGGGGCCGTCGGCGAACCACCCCAGCATGACCGGGAGCAGTGTTCGTTGAATGGCTGCCCGTCGCGACACACCACTGGTCAGCGCCTGCAGGTGGCGAATCGCCCCGGCTGGATCGGAGTACCCGAGAGCCTCAAGTCGCTCTTCAGCTGCCTGAAGGGACAGTCGTGCTTCTCCGGCTTCCAGGCGCGCGACGGAGGCCAGCAACGGCCGGTAGAAGAGTTTCTCGTGCAGGCGACGAACTTGACGCTGGTGTGATTTCCATTGGTCGATGAGTTCTCGTACCGGTTCACTTCGCAACCCGATAGAGCGCGCGAGAACCCGTAACTCCGCGTCATCTTCGGGAAGCGTGTGTGTTCGTCGCAATCGACGCAGTTGTAGGCGGTGCTCGAGTGTGCGCAGGAATCGGTACGCGTCGACGAGTGCCGACGCGTCCCCCCGGCCGACGTACCCCCACGTGGCGAGCGCCTCCAAAGCGACGAGGGTCGTGGCACTGCGCAGCATCACGTCACTGCGACCGTGCACGAGTTGCAGCAACTGAACCGAGAACTCGACGTCACGCAAGCCGCCGGGGCCTAGCTTGATCTCCCGTTCGGCGATGTCCGCCGGGATGTGATCCTCCACCCTCTTGCGCATGGATTGAACATCCGCAACGAAATCGGGACGATCGGCTGCTTTCCATACCAGCGGAGATATCGCGTCGATGTAACGGGCGCCGAGGTCGGCGTCACCCGCGCAGAACCGCGCCTTCAACAGAGCTTGAAACTCCCAGGTGCTGGCCCAGCGTTCGTAGTAGCCAAGGTGCGACGGCAGGGTGCGGACCAGCGCACCTTGCTTTCCTTCTGGACGCAAGGCGGCATCGACTTCCCAGATCGATCCCTCCGCCGTTACTTCCGAGCAGGCCCGCATCAACCCTGCCGCGAGCAGCGATGCTGCGCGAAGGGCATCGGATTCGTCACAGTCGTCTGCTGCTTCCGCGACGAAGATGACATCGACATCGCTGATGTAGTTCAGTTCCCGCCCACCGCACTTGCCCATACCGATGATGGCGAGCCGGCACGTAAAGGCCGATTCACCGACCTCGTGGCGGGCGATGGCCAGAGCCGCTTCCAACGTCGCGTCCGCGAGATCACTCAGCCACGCCGCCACGGACTCCATTCCGGCCAAGCCGCTGAGGTCCCGAACAGCAATGCCCACTAACCACCGCCGGTACGCGACCCGCAGCGCATCGGCCACCGATCCACCATTGGTGGGCGCCTCGGCGACAGGTTCAGGCGACTGCGGAGTCGCACCGACGGCACTCAACAACGAGGCTCGGGCTTCCACCGGGGACGGAGGTTGCGCTAATCGGTCCGCATCCGCGAGCAAGTCCAGGCTCGCGTGATCGCGCACCAGGAAATCACCCAACGCCTCCGATGCACCCACCACGTCGATGACGCGACCGCGAAAAGCCTCATCAGCGCCAAGACCAGCCCGAAGGCGACCGTCGCATCCTTCGACGATGCGCAGGAACTGACGAAGGGCCAGGTCGGGGTCGGCTGCGGCGCCGAGTTGGTCGGCGACTCCTGCGAGTACCTCGTCGTCGTCGAACGGCGGGAGTGTCCCCAGCGAGTCCAGCAGTGCTCGAGCCTTCTCCGGCTCGACGAAACCACCACGAGCGAGACCGCCTGCAGCGGATGCGTGACGATCGCTCATGGAGCCCGACCCTAGGTGTCCGAGTTGCCCTAGAGCTTCGGCAGGTAGCGGTCCAATTCCCAGGATGTCACTTGCTTGCGGTACTCCTCCCACTCGGCGCGCTTGTTGCGCAGGAAGAAGTCGAAGACGTGCTCACCGAGAGTTTCGGCGATCAATTCGGATTTCTCCATCGCCGTGATGGCCTGATTCAGCGATCCCGGGAGCGGATCCATGCCCAGTGCGCGCCGTTCCGCGGACGTCAGGCCCCACACGTCGTCCTCGGAGCCGGGGGGCAACTCGTAACCCTCGTCGATTCCCTTGAGCCCGGCGGCCAGCAAGACCGAGTACGCCAGATACGGATTGACCCCGCTGTCCATCGCTCGGTATTCGACCCGCGTGCTGTTGCCCTTCGATGGCTTGTACATCGGGACCCGAATCAGCGCGGAGCGGTTGTTGTGACCCCAGCAGATCCACGCGGGTGCTTCTCCCCCGCCGGCGAGCCGCTTGTAGGAGTTCACCCACTGATTAGTGACCGCGGTGATCTCCGGAGCGTGCGTGAGCAGTCCGGCGATGAAGGAACGCGCGACTTTCGAGAGTTGGAAGTCGGCTCCGGCCTCGTGGAACGCGTTGCGATCGCCCTCGAACAACGACAGGTGCGTGTGCATACCGCTGCCGGGTTCGTCGCGGAAGGGCTTCGGCATGAACGTGGCGAATAGCCCCTGCTCCATCGCGACTTCCTGGACAACAAGCCGGAACGTCATGAGGTTGTCGGCGGTGGTCAGGGCGTCCGCGTACCGCAGGTCGATCTCTTGCTGCCCGGGTCCGCCCTCGTGGTGGCTGAACTCGACCGAGATCCCCATTGCTTCCAGGGTGGTGATCGCCTGTCGGCGGAAGTCGTGGGCGATGCCGTGCGGAGCGTTGTCGAAGTAGCCGTATTGGTCGATCGGTTCGGGGACACTTCCCGGGCTCGGGCGTTCCTTGAACAGGTAGAACTCGACCTCAGGGTGGGTGTAGAAGCTGAAACCCTGATCCGCGGCTTTCGTCAACGTGCGCTTGAGAACGTAACGAGGATCGGCGTACGAAGGTGAACCGTCCGGCATCAAGATGTCGCAGAACAGTCGAGCCACTCCTGGCCCCTCACTGCGCCACGGCAGGATCGCGAACGTGCTCGGATCGGGTTTGGCGAGCATGTCGGACTCGTGCACCCGGGCGAAGCCTTCGATCGCGGATCCGTCGAAGCCGATTCCCTCTTCGAATGCGCCCTCAAGTTCCGCCGGTGCGATCGACACCGACTTGAGGGTTCCGAGAACATCGGTGAACCACAGTCGAACAAATCGGATGTCGCGCTCTTCGATCGTGCGCAGCACGAACTCTGCTTGCTTTTCCACGAGTCCATAGTGTGCCGTGTCGTGTTACAGCCGCGTAACAGACTCCCTGGGGTAGGTACCCTCCACGGGTGAACGTCCTGCGCATCGCCCTTGGCCAGGTGAATCCGACGGTGGGCGACTTAGAAGGCAATGCCCGCCTGATTCGCCAGGCGGCTGCCGACGCTGCCGCGGGGCAGGCGGATCTGCTGATTCTTCCCGAGATGGTGCTCACCGGATACCCCGTCGAGGATCTGTCACTACGCCCGTCCTTCCAGCAGGCATCCCGGCTCGCGATGAGCGCCCTGGCTCGCGACATTGCCGACGATGGGTTCGCAGACCTCACCTGCCTGATCGGCTATCTCGACCACAGCGATGACGACGACGATGCGGATGCGGTCGGGCGACCCCGTGGGGGTCCGGTGAACAGTGCCGCACTCGTTCATCGCGGCGCTGTGGTGGCCCGGTACGACAAACACTTCCTGCCCAATTACGGCGTCTTCGACGAGGCCCGGTACTTCGTGCCCGGCGAGGCACCCTTGGTGTTCGAGATGAACGGTCACCGGGTGTGCGTCGCCATCTGCGAGGACTTGTGGAGGCAGGGAGGCCCGGTCCAATGGGCGCGGGAGTTCGGCGCAGACCTGTTGGCGGTGTTGAACGCATCCCCGTACGAGCGGATGAAAGACGACCGGCGCCTTGAACTGTGCGTCGAGCAGGCCCAGGCCAGTGGATCAGCCGTTGCGTACACCAACATGACCGGCGGCCAAGACGAACTCGTCTTCGACGGTGACTCACTCGTCGTCGACGCTGCAGGACAGCTTCTCCAGCGAGCGTGTCAGTTCGATTCCCAGATCGTCTTCGCCGACCTCACGGCAACGCGCGTCACACCGTCGTCGCGCGATGACGTACCGGTGACGATTCCGGTGTCCATTCCTCCGTCACGCACATCGGCACGCGAGCGTGCGCCGCTGACTCCCGCGAACACCGCGCGACTCGATGATTCCGCTGAGTTGTACGCCGCGCTGCGCCTGGGACTGGCCGACTACGTGAACAAGAACGGTTTCACGAGCGTCCTGCTCGGCCTCAGTGGCGGAATCGACTCGGCGTTCGTCGGTGCACTCGCGGTCGATGCTCTGGGCGCCGATCGAGTGTTCGGGGTCGCGATGCCGAGTCGCTACTCCTCGACCCACTCGGTGCAGGACGCACACGATCTGGCGGAACGAACCGGCCTGACCCTGCGCGAGGTGCCTATCGGCCCGATGTTCGACGCCTTCCAGTCGAGTTTGCACCTCACCGGGCTCGCCGAGGAGAACCTGCAGGCGCGCATTCGAGGCATGGTGTTGATGAGCCTGTCCAACGCCGAGGGGCACTTGGTCTTGGCGACCGGCAACAAGAGCGAACTGTCCGTCGGCTACTCCACCATCTACGGCGACGCGGTCGGAGGCTTCGCACCTATTAAGGACGTCCCGAAGACGCTGGTGTGGGACTTGGCGCGGTGGCGCAACGAGCAGGCTGGGTCTGCTGGGTCTGCTGGGTCTGCTGGGTCTGCTGGGTCTGCTGGGTCTGCTGGGCCGATTCCGCCACGATCCATTACCAAGGAGCCATCCGCGGAGCTCGGCCCCGACCAGAAGGACTCCGACTCACTTCCCGATTACCACGACCTCGACAGCGTTCTCGAGGCGTACGTCGACGACGACACCGGCGCGTCGGAACTCGTGTCCGCCGGCTTCGACGCTGCGCTGGTCGAGCGCATCGTGCGCCTGACGGATGGCGCCGAGTACAAGCGGCGCCAATACCCCCCGGGAACCAAGATCGGGGTTCGCGCCTTCGGACGTGACCGTCGACTACCCATCACCAATCGGTGGCGCGAACGCCCCGATTCGAACTCCTAAGCCTCCGACTCGCGCGGCTTGTCTGCCGAGGGTTCGCACTTGGTGGGGACAGGTATCTGGGGTAGACCGAAACCGACGATGAGAGCGGCGATCACGACAACGGACGCCGAGATGACCGATGTCACGTGGCTGGCGGCGAGGAAGTCGGCATAGACGATGGCCGTCAACGAGTCGATGACCGCCGCGGGGACGCCGGACTCGGCCGCCGAGGTCAGCACCTGCTGGGTGGCCACGATGGACTCGCTCGCTGCGGCGAATGCTTCCTCGGGTAGCGCCTGGGAGACGTCGTCAGGCAGTTCGGCGCTGCTCGCCGCCAGGTTCGCCGCGTACTGGGTCGCCAGAACGGTGCCCACGATCGCTACCCCCAGGGCGCCACCGACCTGCCGCACCGTGTTCTGCACAGCCGAGCCCGCCCCGGCGCGGGCTAATGGCAGAACGTTCTGCATCACGGTGGAGGCTGGAGCGATGACCAGGCCCATGCCCAGTCCGAACAGGAAGAAGACCCCCAGGAGCAGCCACAAGGGCGTGTCGATCTGCACGAAGACCAGTGATGTCAGGGCGAGAGCAACGAACACGAGGCCACTGGTCATCACGGCTCGGTAGCCGAATCGTGCGACCGTCGTCGCACTTCGAGGTGCAGCAAGGAGTTGTCCGACAGCAAAGGGGATGAAGCACAGCCCCGCCGTCAGCGTGTCGAATCCCCGCAGAATCTGGAGGTAGAACGGGAGCGTGAACGTGATGCCCGTGAGGGCGAAGAAGGAAAGCGACACGGCCGCAATGCTGATGGCGTATCCCCGATTGCGAAACAAGCTCACATCGAAACTCGGATGGTTGCTTCGGTACTCCATGTATAAGAACAGCGCAATGACGGCAATGCCCGCGACCATCGGACCGAGAACCATCGCATCGATCCACGTGCGGGTCTCGGATGCGTGGATGATTCCGTACACCAACAACACCAGCCCGACGATCGACAGCACGAGCCCAAGCACGTCCAACCTGCGCCCGTCGGGGTTCCGGGTTTCCGGAACAACCCTCCAGATGGCGATCAGGCCGACGGTCACGATCGGCACGTTGATCAAGAAGACCGAGCCCCAGGCATTTCCGGTCAGTGGCGCGAACCATTGGGGGTTTTGCAGCAATGCTCCACCCAGAACAGGCCCGAGAGCCACAGCCGCTCCCACGGCGCCGGCCCAGGTGCCGATCGCTCGTCCTCGCTCGTGAGGGGGGAAGACGACCGTGATGATCGCCAGCGTTGTCGGCAAGACGGCGGCGCCACCGATACCCATCACCGCCCGGAACCCGATCAACATCTGCGGCGTCGAGGCGAACGCGCAGGCTGCGGAGGACAGACCGAACACGATCAAACCCACGACGAGGATGCGCTTGCGGCCATACCGATCGCCGAGCACTCCCCAGGTGAACAGCAGGGCTGCGAACACCAGGATGTAGGAATCCACCGCCCACACCAGCTCGCCCTGGGTCGCCTCCAGGTCGCGCTGGATGGTCGGCAGCGCGATGTTCAAAATCGTGTTGTCGAGAACGACGACCAGAAGACTGACGATGAGAACGCCGAGGATCGCCCAACGCCGGGGGTGTCCCTCGCCTGAGACCATCCAGCGGTCGGCGTCCTCCGGCGCGGGCTGCATGCATCCTCCGAACGGGCCCGGTGGGCTCCGCTGCAGGAGGTCCACGAATGAAGATCTCATGTTACTCGCGGGTCGGTTGAGCCCGATCGTCGATCCGTGGCATGCTTTTCTCGTCCGGGGACTTCGCACGGGAGCCTCGAGATGGGAGTTTCACCATGTCTCGTCATTCTTCTGTTCGGCGCGTGACGATGCGCGACCTCCAGGTGCGCACCGATGATGGTCAGCCCTGGACCATGGTTACCGCGTACGACGCGCTCACCGCGGGTGTCATCGAGCAGGCTGGTGTCCCTGCGTTGTTGGTCGGTGACTCCGCCGCGATGGTGGTTCACGGCCACGACTCGACCATTCCGATCACCGTTGACGAGATGATCCCGTTGGTGTCCGCTGTGGTTCGCGGCACCGAGCAGGCTCTCGTCGTCGCCGACCTACCGTTCGGTTCCTACCAAGAGGGCCCGGCGCAAGCCCTTGCCACCTCAGCTCGTTTCATGAAGGAGGCTGGCGCGCACGCGGTTAAGTTGGAGGGCGGCCAGAGTGTTCTGCCCCAGATCGAAGCACTCGCAGAGGCGGGGGTTCCGGTCATCGGTCACCTCGGACTAACCCCCCAGTCGGTGAACCTCCTCGGGGGTTACCGGGTGCAAGGTCGCGGAGAGAGCGGACAACGACTGCTCCAAGACGCGAAGGCATTGGAGTCGGCCGGTGCGGCGGCGGTCGTTCTCGAAGTGGTCCCGGCGGACCTCGCCGCCTCGGTAACCGAGGTCTTGAGTATTCCCACCATTGGTATCGGGGCCGGGGCGGCCACGGATGCGCAGGTGATCGTGTGGCAGGACCTCCTCGGTCTCACCCCAGATCCTGCGCCGCGTTTCGTTCGACGCTACGCGAACCTGCGAGAGGTTATGTCAGGAGCCGTGTCAGCATGGGTGCACGACGTCGAGACGCGCCGCTACCCGGCTGAGGAACACACGTACAACTGAGCGTCGGAGCACACCTGTTCGCCGGAGTTCGGCTGACCACTAACCGTCTAGACGTCGGTGACTCGCACTCCCGCGTGCACCTTGTATCGGCGATTCATCGAGATCAGGTTCGCGGTGAATGCCTCAACTTGACCGGCATTGCGCAGACGCCCGCCGTAAATGCCGCGTATTCCATCGATGCGACCGGCGAGGGCCTGTACGGCGTCTGTTGCGTCGCGGTCGTCGCCGAGAACAAGGACGTCTGTTTCGATCGAGCTCACGTTGTCGTCGAGCAGCAGCACCGCGGAGATGTGATGGAAGGCGGCAACAACCGAGGAGTCCGGCAGAACCGATGCGGCCTGTTGCGCGGCGGATCCTTCATCGACCGACAGCGCAAACGCCCCTTGCTTGTCGAAGCCCAGCGGGTTGACGCAATCCACAACGATCTTGCCTGCAAGGTCGTAAGCGAGGGATTCAAGGAGTTCTCGGTGGCCATCCCATGGCACCGCCACGATGACGATGTCGCCAAACCTCGCCGCGTCTTCGTTGCTGCCACCAGCAACCCCTGAGCCGATCTCCGCTGCGATCGACTGCGCACGATCCGCTGATCGTGAGCCGATCATCACCGACTGCCCAGCCCGCGCGAGACGTTGCGCAAGGCCGCGTCCTTGTTCACCTGTGCCACCGAGAACGCTGACGTTCATCGCGTCAATGTTCGGTAGTTCTCGTGGATCACGTGTTCCTGATGTCGTCGTCATGAGGACGCATAGTGCCAGAACAACGTCACATGCACACCACGAGTAACGCATACGCGCTCACAGACACGTTCGTGCACAAAAAATGTGTGTTTAACAACGCGACACGACGACGCAAAACAGCCCGTAAATCTTTGCGTTTGCCCCTCACCCGTGTCAGTGTTCCCCTAGCGGACTCTGCAATGGGTGCAGAGCCAACGACACGGGAGGCAACGTGGCGGTCGCAAAAAAGACTGCGCGCAAGGCGTCAAAGAAGAAGGCGGCGCCTCGCAAAGCAGCCAAGAAGCGCCCAGCAAAGCGCACGGCTAAGAAGGCAACCAAGCGGACAGCGAAGAAGGCAGCCAAGAAGCGCCCAGCAAAGCGCACCGCAAAGAAGGCAGCCAAGAAGCGCCCAGCAAAGCGCACCGCAAAGAAGGCAGCCAAGAAGCGCCCAG
>Ga0163109_10002049_pt1 | contig 15862 bp, 12 predicted proteins | sample CRUFie1St13metaG_FD_108704 | JGI IMG/M metagenome (GOLD analysis project Ga0163109, IMG submission 108704) | Marine microbial communities from the Costa Rica Dome - CRUD Field 142mm St13 metaG | ecosystem: Environmental > Aquatic > Marine > Oceanic > Photic zone | place: Costa Rica: the Eastern... | reverse complement strand
GCGATTTCTCCGCACACCGTGACCTCCACCCCTTTGGTTTTGGATACTTCGAAAACCTGCTCAAGGGCGCGGATTACGGCGGGATGATGAGGTTCGTAAAGATAAGCGATCTGGTTGTTAATCCGATCAACGGCGAGAAGGTACTGAACCAAATCATTCGTACCCACGCTAAAAAAATCAACCTCGTCGGCCAAAAGATCACAAATGGAAACAGCGGCCGGTGTTTCGATCATGCAACCGACGGGGATATTTTCGTCAAATTTCTCACCCTTTTCGGAAAGCTGTCTCTTTGCCGTAAAGAGAAATTCCTTTGCTCGAATGATCTCTCCGACTCCGCTGATCATGGGAAACATGATTTTGACTTGCCCATGAGCGCTCGCTCGTAAAATCGCGCGAAGTTGTTCCAAGAAAATTGCCGGATTGCGCAGGCAATATCGAATGGCCCGAAACCCCATGAATGGATTTTCCTCTTTTTCCCGCCCACTTGCATCCAAGATCTTATCACCACCCAAATCCAAAGTTCTTATGGTAACAGGTAGGGAACTGGCGGCTTGAACGACCTTTTTGTACTCTGCGAATTGAATGTCCTCGGATGGTATCTCATTCTTTCTCAGAAAAAGGGATTCGGTTCTAAAAAGCCCGACGCCTTGACAACCGGATTCTATTCCGCTCGCAACCTCCTCGACAGAATCAGCGTTGGCGAATAAGTTGAACCCTTGCCCATCCTTGGTTTCTGCGGGTAGATGAGCCTGCTCCTCAAGCAGGTCCTTTATCTTCTTTCTTCTCAGCCCCACTTTCCCGTAGCGAAACAAAGTGGTTTCCACAGGGTTAATGATGGCAATTCCCTCAAACCCATCGATGAGAAGGGTATCTCCATCCGAAAGCTTTGAAGTCAATTCTCGCAAACCTACGACTGCTGGAACTCCACTCGCACGAGCCATGATCACCGCATGACTGGTTTTTCCGCCTGATTCGGTGGCAATGCCAAGAACCTTCGAACGATCAAGGGACGCCGTATCAGAGGGAGTCAAGTCTTCGGAAACCAAGATTCTAGGTTCGGCCAAAAAGGCAGTGCCTGCGGCCGTAGCTCCAACCAAGTTTCTCAGCAATCTTCTCGAAATATCCTGCAGATCGCTGGCTCGCTCGCGAAGGTATTCGTCTTTCAATTGATTGAAATAGTCATAATACCTCTGAGACACCCGATGCAGGCATTGCTCAACGTTGTCTCCCGTCTTATGAATCTCCCCGACCACGTCATCAATCAAAGCCTGATCTTCCAAGACCAGAAGGTGCGCATCGAAGATAGAAGCTTCCTTGTCTCCAAGGTTTCTGGCCACGCTTTCCCGAACTTCGGTAATTTGATCGTGGGTCTGTTTCAACGCATCCTTAAAGCGCGCGATCTCCGATTCCTGTTCATCCTTGGCGACTTCATATCGGGGAACCTCCACCTCATCATGAAGGAAGCGGAAGACCTGACCATGCGAAACTCCGGGTGAAGCCGCTATTCCATAAAGGACCACTTCCCCGGATTTTGAGCTCTCTGATTGGTGACTCATAACATCCCAAAAACGATCAATTATGAACTAAATTTCATCGGTTTGGAATCATATTCTGACGTTCTCGTCAACGGAAGCGACTTTTTATGACAATGGAATCTTCCCCCCAAGCGTCCCAAATCCGCGATTTGAAGTCCTCGAATGAAACCTGACCGTTATCCAGACAGAAACAACAGGAACCGCTCCCTGTCATGATTGGGACAACTCCAAATTCACCGGCGATTCGGTCAAAAAGGGGCGCAAAATAGCTATGCTTGAGAAATACTTGATTTTCCAAGGTATTACTCAAAAAAGCTTCGGTTCGAACTTCTCCCTTCAACCAGGAATCAATGCGGAGCTTGGCTTCCTCCTTCGAGTCGTAATTCCCCTCATTTTGGGCAAGACTCTCATAAATCTCCCTAGTGGAAAGCCCAATCGGTGGCTTGAACAAAAAGATTTCCCGATGCTTGAGTCTTTGCGTAACGGAGGATTCAATCGTTTGAACCACTTCGCCTCTTCCAAGCGCCAAGGAAAAACTTTCCTTGAGAAAACTTGGACAATCGGAACCCAATTCGGCGCTTATTCTGATTAAGGTTTCATCATCCAAGCCACCAACGACAAAACGATTCAATCCCAGTAGAGCGGCAACTGCATTCGAACTCCCTCCACCTAATCCGGCTTCTTGGGGAATTCTTTTGCTAATTTCAATCCTTATTCCAAAATCAAGACTGGTTTGTTTCCTCCAAGCCCTCACCGCTTTGGCGGCAAGGTTTTGCTCTCCGTTCAGATTTTCCGCAACCGGGCAAAAACAGGAAAGCTCGCCCTCGTTATCGGTCCTTTCCAATGAAACCAAATCATGCAATTCAATCTTCGCCATGACCGAGACAATTTCATGAAAACCGTCCTGCCTTTTAGCGGTAACCGCAAGAAACAGGTTGAGCTTTGCCCATGAGGGCATGCATACCTTTCTGACTGCGTCCAACGTTTTCATTTTCTTACTCTTCAAGTAACAACCTTTGCTCATTTGGGCGATTCGAAAGAATTGAATTGGCTCGAAGCCAGAGGAACGCATGATGTTGGTTGTGTCGAATTCTAGACCAGAAATCATTCTTGCCTTGGACGTGGAAAGTCGAGCCAAGGCCACAACCATCCTCCAAGAAACGGGAGATCAACTCAAATGGGTTAAGGTGGGCTTACAATCCTACCTTCGTGACGGTCCGGACTTACTTCGCGAAATTGCGGAAATGGGAAAGCGAATTTTCTTGGATTTAAAGCTTCACGATATTCCCAACACCATGTCCAAAGCTTTGGAGAGCCTTTCATCACTTCCCATAAGCATGTTAACCCTACATGCAACGGCAGGTCCTGATGCCTTGGCGGAATGCGCCCACGAAGCCAAAACGCTGATGCCGGAGGTCACTTTACTTGCCGTAACTGTGCTTACTTCCATGGATGAGGAAAGCCTGTCTGCCATTGGAGTGGATTCGCCCGTCGAGAACCAAGTCATCAAGCTGGCCAAACTTGCAGCCGAATCGGGAATTGGAGGCATCGTATGCTCCCCTTTGGAGTTGAGGATGCTCCGACCGCTCTTACCTTCCGAAACAAAGTTGGTTACTCCTGGAATTCGTCCGAGCGGTTCGGATATCGGTGATCAGAAGAGAATTATGACTCCTGGGCAAGCGCAGCGTGCGGGAGCCGACTATTTGGTTATCGGCAGACCCATTTTGGCCGCGCCAAAACCATCTCAGGCTCTTGCAAGTATCATTGCGGAAATGGAGTAAAGGGAAACTTCTCATCATGCAGGGCGTATTGCTATTAGCCGCTGGTAGTGGAAAAAGGATGGATGGAGAAGTCCAAGACAAACTTCTGCATCCCATTGAATGCACCAACGCATTCAGGCTTTCCTGCCAAGCTTTCCTGAACTGTCAGGCAATCCAAGACTTCGTTGTGGTGTTCCGAGATGACCGACAAAGACAAATCCTAGAGAAAGAATTTTCCAAAGCCTGCGAAACCGTTCAAAGGGAGCTAGAACCAATCTTCGCTGAGGGCGGACTAGAGAGAAAGGATTCGGTTTCAAGGGGTGTCGAGGCGTTGCCGGATCATTGCCTGTTCGTTCAGGTCCATGACTGCGCAAGGCCATTGATTCGCAGCTCAACGATCTCCATTCTCGCCGAGGAAGTAACCAAAAGAACAAACTCCATTGCAGTTGCTCGCCCGGTTCGAGACACCATAAGAAGAATTGAAGACTCGAGATTCCCCGAAAATCCTCAAAGCACGCAAACCATCGATCGTTCTCAATTGTGGCATATGGAAACCCCTCAAGTATGCCGGAAGGACTTGCTTGAAAAAGGTTTGAAATTGGCTTTGGAAAAAAAGGTGGATATTACCGATGAAATTTCCGCACTTGAATTGATCGGGGAAAAATCAATCTTCCTTGATCCCGGTTACGCGAATCCGAAAATCACGACTTTCGAAGACTACGAATACCTAAGATTTCTGATTAAAAATGAAAAGGATACCCTTTAGAATTGGGCAAGGCTATGACCTTCATCGATTGGTCGAAGGAAGAAAGCTCGTCCTTGGAGGAGTTGAAATTGAACACAGTCATGGACTGCTCGGACATTCGGACGCCGATTGCCTTATCCATGCTTTGGCTGATTCTCTCTTCGGGGCTTTGGCTCTTCCCGACATCGGGCACCACTTTCCTGACAACGACCCTGCCTGCAAGGACTTGGACTCAAAGATTATTTTGCAGAAAGCGGCCCTTGCCTGCAAGTCCGAGGGTTATGCCATCGCGAACCTAGACCTCACCCTCGTCGCGCAAGAGCCAAAGCTTTCGCCTTATCTCGAAAGGATGAAGTTGAACCTTTCCCAAATTCTACGGATTGAACCTAGCCAAATTGGCCTAAAGGCAACCACCAACGAATCCGTTGGCTGTGTAGGTAGAAAGGAAGCTATTGCAGCCTTTTCCGTATGCCTTTTGCAAAGGGAGGATTAGGATAGAGCGCAAATCTGATCGGCTTTGAAAAATCGCTCGATCTCAGCCGAGGCGGTGTCCGGTCCATCAGATGCATGAACCACGTTTCGCATTCTATCAGTACCCAAGTCCCCACGGATCGTACCAGACGGAGCCACCGTCGAATCAGTTGGTCCCAATAGGTCGCGAACCCCTTGAATGACATTCTCTCCTTCAAGAATTAAGGCCATCACGGGGCGTGAACTCATGAATGCGGCAATGTCTGGAAAAAACGGCAAATGGGCGACGTGAGCATAATGTTCCTGAAGAAGCTCGTCGTCCAATTGGATCATTTTACTCGCCATAATGGAGTATCCTTGGTTTTCGAAACGACTAATCACCTGACCGGCGATTTTGTTCTCCAAACAATCAGGTTTGAGAAGTATGAGGGTTCTTTGCATAGAGGGTTTGAATGGTAGTGGGAAAAGGAAGACGGAAAAAGACTAAGAATCCTTATCCTCTTCCTTTTCTTCGGAGGAAGATACCGATACCTTGTCTTTCCCCTTGGTCTGCTCAAAACACAAACCCTTCTCATCATCTTCGGAGAGAATGACTTTGATGGGCTTGGATTTTCTAATGTTACCCGAGAGAAGGGCTTCGGCCAAGTTGTCTTCCAAATACTTTTCGACGGCCCTTCGAAGTGGGCGGGCTCCCAGTTTTTCGTCGTATCCCTTTTCAATGAGAAATTCCTTGGCTTCATCGGAAACTTCCAACTTGAGCTTTTTCTCACGGAGGCGACCGGCAACCTTGTCCAATTCCAAATCCACGATGGATTTCATGCTTTCCTTTGCAAGAGGACGGAAAATCACAATTTCGGTGAGGCGATTCAAAAACTCGGGTTTGAAGGACTTTTTAGCCTCGTCCATGATTTTCCCTTTGGTGTTTTCGAAATCTTGGTCGGCATCTCCAATGGAAAAGCCCATGGAGGTGTTGCGCTGGAGAATATGAGCCCCAACGTTGGAAGTCATGATCAAAATGGTGTTTCGAAAATCGACTTTTCTACCCAGACTGTCCGTCAATCGACCATCCTCCAAAATTTGGAGAAGGATTTGGGCCACGTCCGGATGAGCTTTTTCAATTTCATCGAACAAAATCACTGCATAGGGTTTGCGGCGAATGGCTTCGGTTAACTGACCGCCTTCCTCATAACCGACGTATCCCGGAGGAGAACCGATCATACGCGACACCGCATGCTTTTCCATATACTCCGACATATCGATCTGAATCAAAGAGTCCTGATCGCCGAATATGCGTTCCGCTAAAATCTTGGCCAGGTGAGTTTTACCGACACCGGTGGGCCCCAGAAACATAAAGGAACCGATGGGCCTTTTGGGATCCTTTAGATCAGCGCGAGACCGCCGCAAGGCTTTGGCCACGACTTCGGTGGCGAAATCCTGTCCGACAATGTGATCACGCAAATCCTCTTCGAGCTTAAGAAGCTTTTTGGATTCCTTCGCCTCCATGCGGTTGAGAGGAATCCCCGTCCAATCGGCAACGACCTGAAGCATATCATCCTCGTCCACGGAAGCTCGCTTTTCCTCACGAGTTTTCTTCCATTTTTCGAGAACCCTTTCGCGCTTGGCTCGCAACTTCTTTTCCTTGTCACGAGCATCGGCTGCCTCTTCGAAATTCTGATCCGAAATGGCTGATTCCTTCAGAGCGCACACTTCCTTTATTTCATCCGACAAATCTTCAATCTCAGGTGGTCTCTTGAGAGACTCCATTCGTGATCTTGCTCCGGCCTCATCCACCGCATCAATCGCCTTGTCCGGAAGGTACTTTCCCGTTACGTAGCGATCGGTCAGTTTTGCCGCGGCTTCCAGAGCCTTGTCCGTGAAGTTGACGTTATGATGTTCTTCGTATTTCGGGCGAATTCCCTTGAGAATCAAGACCGTATCTTCCACAGAGGGAGCCTCAACCTTGACCGATTGAAACCTACGATCGAGGGCGGAGTCCTTTTCTATGTACTTGCGGTACTCCGCCAAGGTAGTGGCTCCGATACATTGTAGTTCGCCTCGACTAAGGGCGGGTTTGAAAATATTGGAAGCGTCCATCGCCCCTTCGGCGGCTCCGGCTCCGACAATGGTGTGCAATTCGTCGATGAAAATGATGATGTTCTTCGACTTCTTGAGTTCGTCCATCACCGCTTTGATGCGTTCTTCGAATTGTCCCCTGTATTTGGTACCTGCGACCATGAGGGCCAAGTCCAAGGTAACGACTTTCTTATCGAGCAAATTTTCCGGGACCATGCCGCCGGCGATTTGCTGCGCCAACCCTTCGACGATTGCGGTTTTCCCAACGCCTGCCTCACCGATGAGAACGGGATTGTTTTTTGTTCTACGGCACAGGACTTGGGTCATTCTTCGAATTTCCGCTTCCCGACCTACAACCGGATCCATTTCACCATTCTTGGCAATCTCCGTGAGATCACGCCCAAATGCCTTGAGAGCGGGGGTCTTTACGTCTTTGCCTTTCTCTTCCGATTCCACTCCCCCCACGACCGATGATTCGGTTTCTTCGGATGAGGAGAAATTCGGATCCAATTCGGACAGAATCTCATTTCGGCAACGATCCACGTCGATGTCCAAAGATTTGAGAACTCGAGCGGCAACACCCTCACCCTCTCTGAGCAGACCCAAGAGTATGTGTTCGGTTCCGACGTAACTGTGATTAAGTCCCTTGGCTTCCTTACCCGCCAAAGCTAAAACCTTTTTGACACGAGGAGTGTAGGGAACGTTTCCCGAAGGCTTTGCCTCGGGACCCAACCCGACCTGCTCGTCCACGGCTTGCCTGACCGTGTCCAAATCAAGGCCCATTTTTTGCAAAACGTTAACGGCGACACCTTGCCCCAAATTAATCAGACCAAGAAGCAAATGTTCCGTTCCCACGTAATTGTGGTGAAAACGGTCCGCTTCCTTTCTTGCGAGGGCGAGCACCTGTTGGGCTCGTGGCGTAAAATTACTCATCGGTTCGGACATAACTAATTTATAGTTCCATTGCGGGTGAAAGTCAACTTGCTCCGCCCGGGTTAATCAACGGAGCCCGAACGAATTCCTTTCTAAGCAATTCGGCTCTGAGGTGATCCCGGTCCGCAGGATCCACTTGCCTGCCAGCGGCAAGTTGAACGTGCCCAGGTTGCACCTCGATGAACATACGGTCGGCCAGAGCGCGATATTTCTCCGGAATCATTTTGAAATCAGCGGCCAAACGGATGAGGGAAAGATGATCCATCGCTTCGGAGCTTTGTATGAGATAGCAGGTTTTCAGATTCCCAACGGCCCGACTGATCTTGTCGACCAAACGGAACCGATCGTCCTGAAGTAGTTTTTCTCGGGCGAAGTTTTCCTGCCTGACGATGTTTTGAAGAGTGTTGTCCAATCGCTCGATGATGGCGCCTTCGGATTCGCCGAGGGTTTGCTGATTGGAGATTTGAAAGATACTGCCATTCGCATCCGAGCCTTCTCCAAACAACCCACGGACCGCAATCCCCAGTTGGTTGACCGCATTGATCACCTTATCCATATTTTTGGACATAACAAGGCCCGGAAGATGCATCATGACCGAGGCTCTCATTCCAGTTCCCAGGTTGGTCGGGCATGCGGTGAGAAATCCCAAATCTCCGTCAAAGGCGTAACTGACCGCCGAATCGATACCCGTATCCAATTCGTCCACTCTTTTCCAAACACTCCCAAAATCCAAGCCAGGACGCAGCACCTGAATGCGCAGATGATCCTCTTCATTGATCATAATGCAACAATTCCTGTCTTCCGAAAGCACGATCCCCGAGCCCTCTTCAACTTGAGACAGTTCCGGACTAATCAAATGTTTCTCAACGAGAATCTGGCGGTCCAATTCAGTCAAATCATCCACTTCCACGGACATTGACTCGTTGAGCCCCTTGAGACCGCTCATTGCTTCCATGCACTTGGACAAAACGGCTCGCTTCTGAGACGTTTCGGCACGACCGGGAAAAGGAAATTCCTTAAGGTTGCGAGCGAGACGAATCCTTGTGCTCAAAGTCACCGGAATTGACTTTGGTCCCTTTTTGGAGGAACCTTCTCCGCTGAAAATTTTGTGAAACATGTTTTCTAGGAAACTTTCTCAGCCGCTTTCAATTCCTTTTCCAAGTCCTTGATGCGGTCACGCAATTCCGCCGCTTTTTCAAAATCCTCGGTCTCAACCGCATCATTGAGGGCTTTTTTCAAACCACTCATTTCCCGATCGAAATCGATGCGTACTTCAGAGCCTGCGGGGGCTTTGCCAAAATGCTTGATTCCCGCATGCATACCGTCCAAAAGAGGATCCAATACGGGTCTGAAGATATGGTAACAAGCTTCGCAACCCAGGCGCCCACCTTTCTTAAAATCCTGATGCGTGGTTCCGCAACTCTCGCAGACCATGGCGCTTCCCGAAGCATCCCCAATCAGTTCGTCCTTGTCCATCAAGGATCCGATGGACAGGTTCTCGGGGTTGGTGACTCCTTTGGCATGAGCGCAACTCTCGCACAAATCCATCTTGTGCATTTGACCGTTGAGAATTTGAGTCAAATGAACGGTAGCTTGTTTATCGCAATGATGGCATTTCATAAATAGGAACTCGTATTATGGATAAGATAGTGGATGCTTCGCCTAAAGACAACGCAGATGACGCGCCAACTCCAAAAAAGACAAAAGGATGACGAATATCAAAGCTTCGTTCCATCAATCCGCACCTTTTCCCTAAACTTGGAAATCAAACTTTTGGACACTTTGCCAGGGTTCCCATCGCCGATCGCCCGATGATCCACTTCCACGCAAGGGATCACCTCCGCTGCCGTACCGGTCAGAAAGCACTCTTCCGCAGTCCATAAATCATAACGGGTCAAGGCCTGTTCCCTCACCTCGTAGCCTATTTCCTCCGCCAAGTCCATGACCGCCCCGCGGGTGATTCCGCGAAGTGAACCCGCATCCAAAGGAGGAGTGAAAATCGTACCCTTGCTCACGATGAATACGTTATCCCCAGTGCATTCCGCAATTTCTCCTTTGTCGTTCAGCATCAGGGCCTCCAAAAAACCAACCTTCTTGGCTTCGATTTTGGCGAGAATGTTATTCAGGTAATTCAGGCTTTTCACGGCGGGAGGCAATGCCGCGGCATTGATTCTCCGCGTAGGAACGGAGATGATCTTGAGCCCATTTTCATAAAGCTCCTCCGGATACAATTGAATGTCATCGGCGATGATGATGACGTTGGGGGGGCCACAACCGTCCGGAGTCAGTCCCAAATGCCCCGGACCGCGAGTCACGACCAACCGAACGTAACCGTTGGACAAATCGTTCCGTCTGCAGGTTTCGCACACTGCATTCGCGAATTCGTCCAGACTCATGGGCAAATCGAGCAAGATTGCCTTGGCCGAAAATGCCAATCTTTCCAAGTGCTCTTCCAATTTGAACACACAACCGTCGTAAAGACGGATTCCCTCAAAGACTCCGTCTCCGTACAACAAGCCATGATCGAAAACGGACACTTTGGCATCCGCCTTGTCGACAAATTCTCCGTTCAGGTAAATTTTCATCCTCTCCCTTCCCTTATGAACGAAAGTCGAGCTCTTGGCGAGCGCCAAGAAAAAACTTTATTCACCTATTCGCAATCAGGTTTTCCACGACTGAAGGATCCGCCAATGTCGAAACGTCTCCGATTTGATCGGTTTCGTCGGTGGCGATCTTACGAAGAATCCTACGCATGATTTTTCCGGAACGCGTCTTGGGTAGCGCAGGCGCCCAATGAATCACGTCGGGCGTGGCGATCGGCCCGATCACCGAGCGAACCTGTTGCCTCAACTCTCCCCGCAATTCCTCGGTGTATTCAACGCCCGCGTTCAGGGTGACGTAGGCATAAATTCCCTCTCCCTTGACCTCATGGGGAAAACCGACCACGGCGGACTCCGCCACTTTTTCGTGAGCGACCAATGCGCTCTCCACCTCCGCGGTACCCATGCGATGCCCCGAAACGTTGATTACGTCATCCACCCGTCCGGTAATCCAGTAATATCCGTCCTCATCCCTCCGGCACCCGTCTCCGGTGAAATAGTATCCCTTGTATTGATCGAAATAGGTTTCCTCGAACCGTTTGTGATCCCCGTAAATCGTACGCATCTGACCCGGCCAAGGCACTTCCATCGCCAACACTCCGCTGACGTCATTTCCCTCAATGATTTCACCGGTTTGAGGTTCCAAGACAACCGGTTTTACGCCGAAAAAGGGAAAGGTGGCCGAACCCGGCTTCAACGGAGTCGCGCCCGGCAAGGGGGTAATGAGGATGCCTCCCGTTTCGGTCTGCCACCAAGTGTCCACGATGGGACATCTTTTTTTCCCGGCGTTCCGGTGATACCATCGCCAGGCTTCGGGGTTGATCGGTTCGCCCACACTCCCCAGGACTCTCAAACTCGGCATATCGTATTTGCCCGGCCACTCCTCACCGGCAGCGGCGATCGCCCGGATTGCGGTGGGAGCGGTGTAAAACTGGTTCACTTGCCATTTCTCTATCACCTGCCAGTAACGGTCCGGATTCGGATAAGTGGGAATGCTTTCGAACATGGTGGTGGTCGCCCCATTGGCGAGCGGGCCGTAGACAATGTAGGAATGACCGGTGATCCAGCCAATGTCCGCGGCGCAGAAGTAAACGTCCTCCTCCTGATAATCAAAAACGTATTTGTGCGTGGTGGCGGTGTACACCATGTATCCGCCGGAAGTGTGCATCACTCCCTTGGGTTTTCCGGTCGAACCGGAAGTGTAGAGAACGAACAAGGGATCTTCCGCATCCATTTCCTCACAGGGACAATCCGAAGATGCCCCGGCCATCGCCTCGTCCCACCAAAGATCCCGGCCCTCCTGCATCTCACAGTCAATTCCGGAATCCTCCCCTACCCGGCGCACCACCACACAGGTCTCGACGGGCTCTCCCATACGCTCCGAAGCGCTCGCCATAGCCTGATCCGCGTTGGGTTTCATGGGAATCGCCTTGGCTCCCCGAAAGGTTCCATTGGCCGTGATCAGAGTTTTGCAGTTCGAATCCACGATCCGGTCGGCCAAGGCTTCAGCGGAAAATCCCCCGAACACCACCGAATGCACCGCCCCGATTCGGGCGCAGGCAAGCATCGCCACCGCCGCTTCGGGAACCATGGGCATGTAAATCGATACCCGTTCGCCCTTTTGGACGCCCCGACCTTTCAGTACGTTGGCAAATTTCGAAACCCGTTCATGCAAGTCCCGATAGGAAATCTCCGCATCCTCCCCCGGTTCGTTCCCCTCCCAGATGATCGCTGTCTTGTCGGCCCGGGTCTGCAAATGCCGATCGACGCAATTGTAGCAAACGTTGGTCTTCGCACCCTTGAACCATTCGATGGAAATCGGACCCTGGCGACGATCGTAATTATATCCCCGAACCTCATCCCATTTCGAATACCAATGAAAATCCTCCGCCACTTCCGCCCAAAAACCATCGGGATCTTCGATACTCCGTTGATACATGGTCTGGTATTCTTCCATGCTCTTCAGGTGAGCATTCTCGGACACGGAGGATGGAGGCGGCACAAGATCGTTCGATTCGGTCATAAGGCAAAAGGTGAGCGGGATTATTTCGTAAACTTTTAAGTTAGAAAATTGCCCCCAGCTTGTCGATGCGCTTTTCATGGAACTTGTCTGATGCTCACCTCCGAACTCCAATACGAACTTCCATCCGACCGGATCGCCCAATCGCCCTGCGCCAAAAGGGATGAATCCCGCTTGCTGGTCTACCGGCGCTCGGATCATTCGATCGCCCACCATCTCTTTCACGAACTGCCCGACCTTCTTCCTCCCAAACTTTCGATCCTGAGGAACGACGTTTCGGTACTGAAGGCACGCCTCCCCGGACAACGCCCGACCGGTGGAGCGGTGGAATGCCTGCTCCTTCGCCCCGCCGACCCACCCGAATCCACCTGGCGATGCCTTCTCAAACCGGGAGCAAAGACCGCCAAAGCCGGCACCTTCGGACAGGATGGAGAATATTCCGCAAAAGTCATCGAAAGCCTCCCATCCGGAGAGTATCTCATTTCCTTCGATCTGCCCAAAGACTCGGACCCACCCGCTTTGGCTGAGCGGATCGGCGCCCTCCCCCTCCCTCCCTACGTCCGCAGACCCGCCGACTCCGCGGATGAGCAACGCTACCAGACCGTTTATGCCGACGAGAGCAAACGGTCCGCAGTGGCCGCTCCCACCGCCGGTCTGCACTTCACGCCTCAAGTCCTGAATCGTTTGCAAGACGACGGGCACAGGGTCTTTGACCTTACCCTGTCGGTTGGACTGGGAACCTTCCGTCCGATCGAGACCGAAAAGGTGGAGGATCACCCCATGCATGCGGAAGAATATTTCCTCACTCCGGAGACCAAGGGGATTCTGAGGGACGGCTCGGCCCGGCGACTGGCCATAGGAACCACCTGCGTGCGGGCCATCGAACACTATTTGGGCAAAGAGGATTTGCGCCCCGCGGAATCCACCCGGGCCGAAGCCAAGCTTTTCATCCGACCGCCCCACTCGTTTCTGGGAGTCGATCATTTGCTGACCAACTTTCACCTCCCCGGATCGACCCTACTCTGCCTCGTCGGGGCCTTTCTCACACCGGGCGAAAAAGAAGGCATCTCCCGGCTCAAGGAAGTGTACGCCGAGGCCATCGAACGAGACTATCGCTTCTTCTCCTATGGAGATGCGATGCTGATTGTCTAATCTTCAAACAAAGGTAAGAGTGCAAGGATGAAATTCTTGCTCCCACTCGCTTTGCTGGTTCCGAATTGGACCTACGGAAATTCATTCACCGTCTCCAACACCCTCCCGGATGATCTCCGCGCAGCCTCCAACGTCTTCGGCAAATCAGTTGAAGTCTTCGGGCTTCGGGTACTCGCGACTTCCAGCGTCCCTGACGCCAAAGTTCTGCATGCGGCGAACGTTCTGGCCGAATATCTGGACAATGATGAAAACGGAAGCGTCGATCAACCCGAGGTCCTGGCCAAGCTCCTGGGCAACTCGAATTCCGAAATCGCCACCATGGTTCTCTTCGCCTCCGAAAACGAACAGGAATCCTACGGTGACGATTTCGAAACCTTGATGCGCGTCCTGGAGAGAACCCAAAACCTGTTTGCCGATGAAATCTTCGAAAACGGCAGTCAGGGAGACGATCGCGATGCCACCCTCGAGGAAGTTCTGCATCTGGTTACGGACTTGGGTTGGGACGAGGCCTTTCCCGAAGTCTGGGGCGAGCGAAAAGGTTCGACCCTGGCCGATGCCATGGATTTGGCCCGGGGAGGCTACTATCAAGAGGTTCCCCAGCAGTACCCCGACGGGGCATGGTTCACCTACTACGACGACACCTCGGACTACGCCACTCAAATCACCGAATACCTCTACTGGGCAACCACCACCTACCTCGGCGGACAGGACTGGACCGGACGCATCCACTCCAATTACACCAACGAATGGCAACCCTACACCCGGGCGATGCTCGAACAGACCGATCCGGCGGTGGTCAGTCTACTCACCTCCGCCAATTACAATTTCCCGACCGAGAACCTGCCCGACGGCAATTATCAAGTCTCGGCATTCCGAGCCCAGGCGGAGTCCACTGCCCTATCGGGCTGGAAGAAAAGCCCATGGTTCGGGTTTTTCTATGATTCCGGCTCCAACTGGATTTACCACGCCACCCTTGGTTGGCTCTATCTTCATGAAGTGGGTGACGGTTCGGTTTGGTTTCATCATTCCAACTTCCAATGGTTTTGGACCAACGAACAAGCCTTTGCCTGGGTCTACTTCGACAAACTTTCCGCTTGGCGATACTTTCTCACCGGCAAAGGCTTTTACGAAGCCGAAACGGGCGCCTGGACCACGGTCGAGAGTTTTTCGGTGGAAACTTCCACAGACACAAGCAATGACACCTCCGGTTCTCAGACCGGATACGGCGATGAAAAGACTGGAACGGTATGGAGTTCCACGGCCGGCGCCTCGGTGTCTCTGTCTCACGCCACTTCCAATGGCAATTCGGTCATGACGCTGACCAGCAACTTATACCCGAATTGGAACCTAAGCGACGAATCCGATCATTACGTCACCACCCCTTCGGCCCAGAACGAGACCGTTGATATCATTCTGCATCCGGACTCCACGGCCAGCTTTGACAATGAATTGGTGGTCTACAACCCCACCTTCAGTGACGTCGCCTACATTGGGCGTCCCCATAATTCGCTTCCCGATTTCACCCACTGGGACTCTTCCACCCCGCCCAAGGAATTGCTCGCGGTCGACATGCTTTCCGTCGAAGCCTACGACATGACTTCCTCGCACGGGGCAAACGCGAGCTACACCGGAAAGCTGCGCTTCAACGTTCATTACATCGGCGACAACGGACTGACCGGCGTAACCTGGCAGAGTGGAAGGATTCCCCTGAGCAACGATTACTTCTATGCCCATACGCAACCCACGGGCGAATACCACCTCCACGGTTTCAAGGCGGGCATGGAATTTGATTTTTCCAATAAAATTATAGGCTATGCCCTGGATGGACATGCGGTCATGGGAATGAACACCAGAATCCATTCACCGATCATGGACAGTGAAAACGTCCTTTCCGGATATGATCCGAGCGCGGAGACCAAACCAGCCCTATCGGGTTACGCCTTGGTGGGAACCGGCCAATTGGTTGAAGCTCGTGGAGTGGATTTGGGCACCACCGATTTTCCGGTGGGCATTTTTCACGTGGATCACGAATACGCGCCCTCGGTCGCTTCGGACTCCCACGCCCTCGACAAATACAATATGGGCTACGTCACGCTCACGGACAAGGACGGCGCCCAAAGAGTCGAAAAAGTCTACGTTCAAACCCAAACCTATCCCTACCTCGTGCACACCCTCTTCGGAGAGAACACCAGCTCAACCACCAGTTCCTCCAGTCAATCGAGCGGAAGACGGGGCACGCCATAGGCCCTCAGCCGCCGAAGCATAGCAAATTCCTTTCTCCGCGGATCAGAATGCGGTCGCGGATCGGCACGGGGGATGCGATGACCCGTTCCCCCATATCGAAGGCCCCTAGATACTCGAACCCTTTGTCCACCTCCGCGATCAGGATCACTCCATCCTCCCTCGGGGCATAGAGTTTGGTCCCCGCCACCGTGGGTGAAGCATAGAAGCTCGAACTGGCACGTGGAAAGGCATCCTCCCAGTGGCTTTTCCCGGTCCCGGGATCGATGCAATGGACCTCTCCGCGATCCCGCAAAACGTAGACCTTGCCATGAGCCACCGCCGGACTGGGT
>Ga0163109_10002048_pt1 | contig 15870 bp, 15 predicted proteins | sample CRUFie1St13metaG_FD_108704 | JGI IMG/M metagenome (GOLD analysis project Ga0163109, IMG submission 108704) | Marine microbial communities from the Costa Rica Dome - CRUD Field 142mm St13 metaG | ecosystem: Environmental > Aquatic > Marine > Oceanic > Photic zone | place: Costa Rica: the Eastern... | reverse complement strand
GATTCCCCAGAATTCGAGCGTGTTGATCTTTCCAAAATTCGGGTGCATTATCGAATCTGTAATGGTATCCGGAATATCCAATAACAGATCAGGGCCTACTGCATAGGCGTTGCCTATGAACGAGATCTGGTGCGGTTCAAAGAAGTTGAAGGCATATACAAAGGGCAACGAGAGCACGATGACCCACATCGGCACCGGCAAGAAGTGGAAGAATCTGTTGGTAATCTTGCTGTTGTACAAGATCATCAAAAGCCCCGCGAGTGATATCAATACCACAAAAGGATTGGCATGCGGGAGCATCATCACTGCATCCACAAGATTATCGACGATGTTAGTGCCTTCAGAATGGGTACCGAGGGCCACGTGGATCTGCTTGGCGAAAATGATGATCCCAATGGCCGCCAAGAGTCCTTGAATGACCGAACCGTGGAAAATATCGGCAATGCGGCCCAGCTTAAAGATCCCCAACAAAGTCTGTAGCGCCCCTGAAACTACCGCAGCCGCAAGTACATAGTTAAAGGCTTGGCCGGTACCATCGTCCATCAGGACAATTCCCAGGAGGATGACCCCGATGACCCCTTTGGCCGGTCCGTTTACTGAAATATGACCGCCACGATAGAATGTAGTTACTACACCCCCTACGACGGCGGAGAATATACCTGCCATCGCGGGTGCACCCGCAGCTAAGGCAATACCCAAGGAAAGTGGTAAGGCAATGAGTGCAACACTTACTGCCGCAATCAAATCACTCTTCCAATGTTGTATGAGCCCTTTAAATCCTGCGCTAGGTATTCCCTCCATCTATTTATTCTTGTTTTTAAGCGCACCCAAAAGCTTACTCAGTTCTTCTGTAGTTCCTTTGAATACGCGCCCTATCCTACCACTTGGGCCAGAGGAAAATACGTATTTCCCGCTAAATGCAAGGGCGTGCATGGCCGTAGTGTCCATAATATGCAACGTACTGTCCAAGTAGCGTATACCCGTAGTTCCCGTGAAATAAAGGAGCTCGCCGTCGCCGCAGACATCTGAAGTATAGGGTAAATTCTCCAACTTATTCATGGTGACTGTATCGTCTTGTCCTGTCATAAGGTCCGCTACGAGTGCCGTACGGTAAGTACTCTCCTCAGCCATGTAATCCCCACCAACGATATAAAGCTTTTCCTTATCCCAATAGTGTGCAAAGGCGCCTTGTGAAGGTGTTCCTTGGGCCAATTCTATGTACGAAGGCGTCCAACCCAATCCCTGACGCAGGTCCATAGTCACATGTAATCGACTTACGGTTCCTCCAGTCACAATAGACATAAAACTATTTCCTACGGTAATTGCCGAACCGCTAGCAGCAAAGCTCACTTCACCATCAATTGCTTCCGGACCTTCTATTTTCGTCCAAGAGCGACCACCATCTGCCGTGCGCAAGAGTATAAACCTTCCATTTACTGGATCCCCGTAGATGAAACCAATACTATCGTTAATAAAGACAATACCGTCTAAAAAGGTGCTCTGTGCAGTATCTGCATATACTCGGCTCCAATCTTGTCCACGCGAATCTGTTTGATAAATGTACGTTGGGGAGCCTGCGCTTACCGCCAGAAACTCTTTATCGTTGATGGCCCAAACGCTGCGAAATTGGCTCTCGCTTGACCCAGGTATATGCTGAAAAATCCAATGAATACCAGCATCTAAACTATAACCGAATCGACCTTTATTTCCTCCGACAACCACCACGGAATCGTCTATGGCATGTAAACCTCTAAAACTTTCATCTGATGTTCCTTCGTGTAAAACTACATGTTCAACTATCGGAAGGTCATTATTGCTCTTCGACTTCTGGACAGAAGTATAGATAAAAAATAGGATGAGACATCCAGCTAGACTCAAGATGATACGTTTCATAATGACCGTGATGTGTTTGCGTTAAGATACACAAGGACGCTTAGAACGCAAAGTATATGAAGGGCTGAACCTCGGCACTAAGGATTTGGTAAATGAGCGCAATGGCGGCGACACAGAGCAGGAATAAGGACCATATAGAGGCCGAGCTTACCCATTGGCGCATCTTTTCCTTGTGCACGCTCGGTATCCAGTGGATAAGGTAACCGAGAATGAGGACGGCGTAGAATTTCCAATTGGCCACCAACACCTCTCCGACCGTATCCCAACCGAAGTCCGATGGGATTTTAGACAGAATACCTATGGCACCTTCCCAAGTAGGCGATCTAAACCAAGCCCGCGTGAACGTGATGAACACCAGGGTGAGCACCAACCCGATGGCTTTATTGTAGGCCTTACTCTTGTCGGCCCAAGGGGAGATTTTCTTCCAATTCTTGTACACGACCAACCCAACACCATTGAGCGTACCCCAGGTGATGAAGTTCCACGAAGAGCCGTGCCAAAAACCGCCCAGCACCATGGTAAGCATCAGGTTGATATTCGTATTCACCCAACGCTCTGTACCGCGGCTGTAGCGCATCAATACAAAACCCAGTGCAAATACAGCGGCCAAGCCTATGCTGAGCCAAGGGCTGCCCACGATCAGTGCAATCATCAAAAAGAAGGCGAAGACTATGGTATACGACGCAATACTCCCCTCTCTGTTTCCACCCAACGGAATGTAGAGGTAATCGCGAAGCCAAGTGCTGAGAGAGAGGTGCCAGCGGCGCCAGAAATCCGCCACAGAAGTTGCCTTGTAGGGACTGTTAAAGTTCTTCGGAAGGGTGAAGCCCATCAGCATCGCTATCCCGATGGCCACGTCGGTGTAGCCCGAGAAATCCGCATAGACTTGAAGCGAGTATCCGAACAGCGCACTCATGGTTTCGAATCCGGAATAGAGCTGCGGGTTGTCGAAAACGCGATCGATGAATTGCACTGCGAGGTAATCTGCGAGGACCAATTTCTTAAGCAACCCGTTCAAAATCCAGAACACGGCCAATCCCGCCCGCTCCTTGGAGAGTTTGTAAGGCTCATACAGCTGTGGAATAAACTCCGAAGCACGCACGATGGGCCCTGCCACCAGCTGCGGGAAGAAACTCACATAAAAGCCAAAATCCAATATGTTCTTCACCGGCTTGATGTGCCCGCGATAGATGTCCACGCTGTAGGAAATGGTCTGAAAGGTGAAAAAAGAGATCCCAACCGGCAATAGAATGCGGTCGAAGATGAAGTTTGTACCGATGGCCTCATTGGTCCACAGTGCAAAATGGTTAATAATTTCGAGTTCAATACCGGTTAAGTCGTGAATAAAGTCGGCAACGAAATAAGCATATTTAAAATAGCCCAAAACACAGAGGTTAACCACCACACTCAATGCCACGAGTGTTTGCCGTTGCCATTTAACCTTACTTCGATAAATCGCCCAGCCTATCGAAAAATCTGCCAGCGTCGAGAATAACAGAATAATGAAATAGAAACCGCTGGTTTTGTAATAAAAGAAAAGGGACACGGCGAAAAGAAAAATGTTGCGGCGTGCTGTTTTTTTATACAACAAGCTATACCCTCCCATTACTAAGGCAAAGAACACCCAGAAATATTGCTGAGTAAAAAGCAATGGCGTAGAAGGATCGTAGGTGAACCAAGAGTAGAATTGATCTATCATGGCGCTAACGATTGTAGGTGTATTTCGTAATCCTCCCATATCGCCCAAAACAGTAACGTGGCATTGAGCCTATATCCTGCATTAGTAAAGTGGATCTTATCAGATTTAGCCAAACCCTTTTCATTCCAAATAGTAATACTATTCAATCCGCCCATAATTTGGAATAGATCCCAGTAAGCGGCATCGTGTTCTTTGCTGAGCTGCTGCATCACTTCTTGAACGTCCAACGCGTGCTCGTTCGGAGTGCGGCGTTTGTAGTAGCTGTCGTTATTGGTCACAAAAATGAACTGGCAATCCGGGTTGATTTCTCGGAACCAATTCACCAACGTATCGTAACGCATCTTGTACTCTTCCGGGTGCCATTCACTATCGGGCTTGTACGCATCGTTGATGCCCAGCCCAAAAATGACCAAATCCGCCCCAACGTATTTGCCATGCTCCACGAAGTTCTCACTGCGTAAGAAGCTTTTCGTGGCGGCGCCATTGACCCCAAGGGCATGGTATACCAACCCTGCCTCTTCGCGCACCATCTGCACGCCTTGTAGGGTATATTGAGGATCTTCACCCTCGGCCAACTCAAATCGAACGGCCACCGAATCTTGCAGCTCTTTGTAGAACCATCGGCGCACTCCAGCCACAGAATCTACGGCTACAGAATCTGGCGCCGGCACCCCTACGGGCACCATGGTATTGCTCGAGCTGTGCTCAAACAAACGCAGCTCTGTAAATCCATAGGCCTTGCCCGCCTCTCGGAAGCTCTGCAGTTCAAATCCAGCCTCCACATCCCGGGTGATGGCATCAATCCCGCTAAAACCCCACGGACAATTATTGCGTGGAATGCTATTTCTACATCCTTCCCAAGTGCCTATTTTATTCACATAGATATTCCCGGGCATATTAGTATTGGCCAAGCGATGCGGAAAGAAAAAGCCACGTTCTATGTTTAGAGATGGGGCCAAAAGACCCATCTGCGAACGCAATGTATGACTCAAGATTCCGCCCTGAACATGAGACCCTCCCATGTGCACGACATTGACCTTGCCGTCTTGCTCAAAAATCGCACGGTCGAGTTTCTCGTAAAACTTCTCCATGCCCTTATGTCCGCCGAAAAACTGCAAATGGTTTGCGCTGGTATCCAAAAACGGGTACTTAAGAGCAATGCTTCCAATCTCCTCCTGTGCTAGGACAGAAAGTGCTTGAACCATCATAATAAATGCGATGAATATCCTCATGGGGCAGTACTATCTTGTTCTTCGATTTCCAATGACACAGCGTTGTAGGCGCGAATAGAGTCTCGGCTCCTCTGTGCTTTCTCTGCCAAGCGCTCTTTCTCTGCACGGTAGTTGTCGTGAGCATACTCTACCATCTCTCCCAATCTATTTCCTACCCACTGTGCACCCTTGGGGGTAAAGTGTATGTAATCATTCACAGCAAAGGCTGGTTCCCGTTCCACCCAACGTACCATGGATCCTTCCCCACCCATGACTTCGTATAGATCCCAATACACAGCTCCCCGCGACAGCACCTCACTTCGTAAGGCCTGTTTAAAAGGCTTTATGAGCGGATAACTCTCCATGTTCAGCCCGTTTTTACGGGCCATATCTGACGGCCCCACGTAGATTATGGCTGCTTTTGGATAGAGAGATTTAATGTGATTGATCTGACGGGCGGCCGAACGGGCAAAGCGCTTCGCATGGGCTTCATCTTTTAAATACGGTACGGCATTACCTCCATATTGGAGGATGATTAGGGAATAGGATTCGCGTTCGAGATGGGATTTGAATTGGTCCACATCCAGCTTACTAAAAACCATCCCCGAGGCGCCGCGCATAGCAACATTGTCCACATGTACGCCCGTGGGGCTTTCAAAACTGATGCCAAAAATCCTAGGACTTTCGTCGGATTGTAGGGCCAAGGTAAACTCTCCTTCCTCCGGAATATCAAGCGCTAAGGCCCCTTCATAGAACTCCGGGAAGGCGCGCGTAGAAAAAATTGTATCTGCTACATAGATTTGAGCAATGACAAAGGCAGTGGTGCGCAAACTCAACCTTACTCTAGTAAAATCGCGCGCCAACGTATATCCCCAGTTGCGTTTGCTGAAGGTGACCTGACCTGTATATCCTGTTCCGGTAGCATTAGGTGCCAGCATAGTAAAGGATGCCAAATGTCCATAGGCCATGTCCTTGATAGCCGTATCGCGTCGGCCAAAGGCAGTTTTTCTAATAAATCCTTCTGCATCAACAAAATTTAAAGAAGCAGGCTTCACAAGGGGCTCCAAGGCCACAAATCCGAAACCTCTACCCCCATACTTCTTCTGTAATAAATTTCGCAATTGCATGGTAATGCGATCGCCTTCGAGCTGACTGTCGCCATAATGAATGACACGAACGGTGCTACGATCGCCACGCTTTAAACTCTCCAAGGCTTCAAAAAACAGCGATAAGGCATCCCGCTGGCCCAGCTGCAACGTGCTATCTAGCACAGGTATTTCCTTCACGACCTCTACCACTTCTGCGGGAAGGGTATCCAATTCCAGAGAATCTAGTGCCCAAGCCACAGTGTCTTCGGGTACAGCTTCACTTGGACTCCACAAAGGGCCTAACAAATCCTGAGGTTGGTAAAAGCCCAATTCGAACTCGCCGAACTTCATCTTATCCTTGGGTGACAAGAAACTTAGGCCAATGAGAACCATGCCTATTGCCACAAGAAAAAGAAAAATGTGAACTGGTTTCTGCATACCCTAAAGCGCACTAGGGTATTTATCTGGTGAATAATCCGTTATGGTATGGGTCCGGATGCGCAACTGCTCGCCGGCCTTGATGAGCTCGTCAACCTTATTCCAAGATTTAATATTCTCTGCGCTAACCCCTGGGAACTTGCTTGCAATTCCCCATAAGGTATCTCCAGGTTTTACTTCATAAGTAATGTACGAGTTTTCATCCTCTGAAAGTAACTCAGTTACTCGGCCATCCTCCTCCATGGGCGCCGCGGTAACAACAGATGCTGGCTGCTTAGACCCCGAACTCTTTGACACCCACACATGGAGTTTCTGCCCAGCATAAATAGTATTACCGCGAATTCGGTTCCACTTACGAATATCATCTACTGAGGCCCCAGTATTTACGCTAATCTTTCCAAGGTAGTCTCCTGAGCGAACCGAGTAGGTAATCAACTGATGGGTATTGAGATCTGGCATAAATGACAATACCTGCTTGCGTCGTCGCTCGTATTGTTCCTCGAGACTTTTTTGATAAGACGCTTGAGATTCGCTTAGTGCGGCTAATCTTCTTTCGTCCACTGAAAAGATTGTCCCGTACAGCGCTGTTCCTACAGGTAAAATGTCCCTGCGTAAGTGTGGGTTCGATTCTTCAATGGTACGTAATGGTACGCCAGCTTCATCAGCCAAATCCTCTAAAAGCAAATGACCTTCCTTATATTGAAAAGGCTTCGAGGGTTCAATGGGCGCATCTTCATTGTAAAAACTCAGAGCGGCACGCTTACCCTTAATTGGATCAAAACGTTCGTCGACAAATTCATTAATCACTAGCCCCATTCTCACGGCCTGAACTCGCGTCAAAGCCAAAATCTCCTCGCTCGCCCAACCAGCCGGTGAGAAAGCACCAGGTTCTCCTACTAATACCCAAGTATTATCACCTAATGAGGTCTCAGTAGAAGCTGATCCGCTTGTATTTCCTGCGAATAGAAACAGTAAAAAAAGCAATACTATTTGCGTAGATTTCATCATCGTTATCTTCAAAGATAACGCTTCCCTCAAGGCTTTTATCACCTAAAAAGGCAGGGAATTGATGAACTATTCACAACCGAAAGTTAAAAACTACCAATGGCTGATGCATGGCAGGCTAAAGTACGTGACAGATGAGGTCGTAATCGTGGGCATCTATCACTTCTACTTGGCAGAAATCACCGATTTTTAAGTAGATGTCTTCCGCTGGTATCAAGACTTCGTTATCTACATCTGGGCTATCAAATTCCGTGCGACCGATGAAATAGCCTCCTTCCTTTCGGTCGATGAGTACCTTGTAGGTGTGTCCTATTTTCTCTTGGTTCAACGCACGCGAAATATCCATCTGAACGGCCATAATCTCGTCCACACGTTGCTGCTTCACCTCTGCAGGAATATCGTCCTCCATAGAATAGGCGTGTGTGTTCTCCTCATGACTATAGGCAAAGGCGCCCAAACGGTCGAAGCGCTGCTCACGAACCCAGTCCAACACCACTTGGTGGTCTTCCGCTGTCTCACCGGGATAACCCGCAATCAACGTCGTACGTATGGTAATGCCCGGTACCTTTTCGCGCATTTTAGCCAACAAGGCATCGGTCTTCGCCTTGGTCGTACCGCGGCGCATGCTCTTTAATACGGGATCAGCGATGTGCTGCAGGGGAATATCGATGTAATGACACACCTTCGGCTCCTCGCGAATGACATCTAGAACATCCTCTGGGAATCCTGAAGGGAACAAATAGTGCAATCTAATCCACTCAATGCCCTCGACTTTGACCAAGGCTCGCAGCAAAACCGCCAGCTTGCGCTCTTTATATAGGTCTAGACCGTAGTAGGTCAAATCCTGTGCGATCAGGATCAATTCCTTCACGCCTTTCGCTGCTAATTTCTCAGCCTCAATCACCAAATCCTCGATTGGCGTCGACTTATGTCCACCGCGCATCAATGGAATGGCACAGAAACTACAAGGACGGTCACAGCCCTCTGCAATCTTCAAATACGCAAAATGCTTTGGCGTGGTCGTCATACGCTCCCCAACCAATTCGTGTTTGTAATCCGCACCCAGTGTTTTCAGCAGTAACGGCATATCACGGGTCCCGAAATAAGCATCCACATCTGGAATCTCTTGTTCTAGATCCGGTTTATATCGCTCCGACAAGCATCCCGTCACATATACGTGATCCACCATACCACGCTCCTTCTTATCGGCATAGTGCAAGATGGTATCAATACTCTCCTGCTTCGCATTATCAATAAAGCCACACGTGTTGATTACCACGATATTGCCTTCCTCTTCTTCCGACGCTTCATGCGTTACCTCTTTGCCGTTCGCCTTGAGTTGTCCCATCAATACCTCTGAATCATAGATGTTCTTGGAGCATCCCAAAGTCACCACATTGATCTTGTTCTTTTTAGGGCTTTTCGTGCGCATGGATTACTTATTGAATAAACTAGAGGCAAATGCCTGTGGATTAAATAGTTGCAGATCTTCCACTCCCTCACCGACACCGATGAATTTCACTGGAATATTAAGCTGATCCGAAATACCGATGACCACCCCACCTTTTGCCGTACCGTCTAGCTTGGTCACGGCCAAAGAGGTGATTTGTGTTGCCTCAGCAAAAGCCTTGGCTTGTAATAACGCGTTCTGTCCAGTGGAGCCGTCAAGTACTAACAATACTTCGTGGGGAGCTCCCGGAATAACCTTGTCCATTACCCGACGCACTTTGGATAATTCCTGCATGAGGTTGGTTTTATTATGCAATCGACCTGCCGTATCAATTATGGCGAGATCTGCCCCCTTACTCACGGCATGCTGAAGAGTATCAAAGGCCACGGATGCCGGATCCGACCCCATCTGCTGCTTGACCACAGGCACGCCGGTACGCTCGCCCCAAACGACTAACTGATCAATAGCAGCCGCACGGAAAGTATCTGCAGCACCCAAGACTAGGTTGTATCCCTTCTCCTTGAACTGGTACGCCAATTTTCCTATAGTCGTGGTCTTACCTACACCATTCACCCCTACTACCATTAGTACATAAGGTCCTTTGGTTTTGGGAAGTTCGAAATCCTCCCACATGCCGCTCTCGTGCTTCATCAAGTTTGAGATGATCTCGTAGAGCATATCCATGAGCTCGTTCTCACCCATGACCTTATCACGGGCAACCCGTTCCTCCAGCGCTTCGATGATTTTTACCGTCGTATCTAAACCAACATCTGAGGTAATCAATGCCTCTTCAATCTCGTCGAGTACATCGTCGTCCACAGTACTTTTACCCGCTACGGCACGAGTGATCTTTTCAAAGACGCTACTGCGCGTCTTCTCAAGGCCTTGGTCCAAGGTCTCTTTCTTGTCTCGCGTAAAGAATTTTGAAAAGAAGCTCATTGTTCAATGGGTTAGATATAAAAAAACCACTCCGGGGAGTGGTTCAAATATCGGTATTCAGACGGAATCTTATTTCAAAAACTCCTTTGCCATGTCCTTAGACACAACTCGCTCTTCGAATGAGTATGATCCTTTAGGAGTCTTAACAGCTTTGATCACCTTAGTGAACTGCTTTGCATCTGCGCTCTTAAGCGTTGCTACTACTTTCTTTGCCATCTTACTTAATCTCTTTGTGAACAGTCATACGTTTCAAGATGGGGTTGTATTTCTTCAACTCCATACGGTCTGGCGTATTCTTCTTGTTCTTAGTTGTGATATAACGAGAAGTACCTGGCATACCTGACTCTTTGTGCTCGGTACACTCTAGGATTACTTGAACGCGGTTACCTTTCTTCGCCATGTTCTAAATTATTTTACTACGAATCCTTTTGCTTCGGCTTCTTTGAGCACAGCAGAGATTCCTTTCTTATTGATCGTTTTCAATGTCGAAGCGGCAACTTTCAACGTTACCCAACGGTCTTCCTCCGGGATGTAGAACTTCTTCGTGAACAAGTTCGCATTGAACTTGCGCTTGTTCTTCTTATTCGAGAAAGATACGTGGTTTCCGGTCATTGCCTTCTTACCTGTCAAATCACAAACACGTGACATAATCTTCGAGTCTTATGGGTTGTACTAAAATGGTTTGCAAAACTAGGACAATAAATATTATTGACCAACTATTTAAGCGCTGTAATCCTCAACTTCTTTGAGTAACTTATTCAAGGCTGCAAAAATGGTTTTTTGAATGTTGCGTTCTCTGACCTTGCCAAAGGTAAATTTCTCAGCAATAGTACGGCTTGGACCTGTAATTGCAATCCAACTTGTACCCACCGGTTTTTCAGGTGTTCCACCCCCTGGACCAGCAATACCACTGACCGCCACCGCAAAATCTACATTTAATCTTTTGCGCGCGCCCTCCGCCATCTGGCGAACAACCTCTTCACTCACCGCTCCTTTTGTTAATACAGTATTATGGTCGACACCGAGCATGGTTTCCTTAATATCATAACTGTAGGCCACAATACTGCCTTGGAAATAAGCGGATGATCCCGCCACACTCACTAGGGCTGCGCCAATCCCTCCACCGGTGCAGCTTTCTGCTGCTCCTACGGTGAGGCCACGCTTGGTCAATAACTCTCCTAAGTATTCCTCAATAGCCTTATTCGATCCATCCATAAGATCATTACCGACAGCTTTACGCAAAGTTTGCGCGGCCCGTTGGACGTCGCTTTTCAAATCGTCGTTGCGCTTTCCGCGCGCGGTCAGGCGTAGACGAACGAGTCCTGGTTTAGGTAGGTAGGCTAATTTTATACTGGGCGCAAACTCCCCTTCCAAAGGTTCAATATGATCCGCCAGTACACTTTCAGGTACGCCCACCACAAACAACGTATGGTGAATGATTTGGTAATCAATCTCGTCTCGAAGCAAAGGCAGCAGTCCATCTTGTACGATGTGCTTCATTTCATAGGGCACACCCGGCATACTTATGATTCGGCGGCCTTCGTGACGGAATAACATCCCCGGTGCCGTGCCCTTGTGGTTGAATATCACCTCACATACCTCCGGAACTAATGCTTGCTGTTTGTTGCGCTCCACCGGTTTGCGGCCAAACCCTTTGAATAACTCTACAATGTGGTCCCACACATCTTCGCGAAAAACCAGCTCACTACCGAAGTATTGGGCCAAAGTCTGCTTAGTCAAATCATCCTTTGTAGGCCCCAGCCCACCTGTCATAAGGACTAGTTGAGTTTCAGGGTATAAACCTTCAATAGCGCCAATGATCGCCTCAGGCGTATCTGAAATACTATTGATGCGCGTAACCTCTATGCCTTCCTCGCCGAGCACCTGTCCCAGCCAGGCACTATTGGTATCTACGATCTGCCCAATTAAAATTTCATCGCCTATGGTGATAATCTCTGCTTTCACTTCCTTTACTTTTGACGGAACAAACTTACTATACGATGTCCTATTCCGCGTCTGAACTTATTCTAAATCCCGACGGCAGTGTCTACCACCTCGGCCTTCGTGGTGAAGATATCCCCAACCTCGTTTTTACCGTAGGTGATCCAGACCGCGTTTCCAACATCACTGCCCATTTCGACCAAATCCATTGGACCAAAATCCGCCGAGAATTCAACATCGTTCGTGGTACGCTGAAGGGCCAGGAAGTCCTAGCCCTCTCAACGGGCATGGGCACGGACAACATTGATATTGTCATGAATGAGCTTGATGCTGCGGTGAACATCGACCCAGTAACAAGAGAAGACCGCCCATCGTTCAGGAAATTGACCATTATTCGCATCGGTACTTCCGGGGCCATTGATCCAAACCTACCCTTAGGCACCCAACTTTGCAGCACTGGCGCACTAAGTTTCGACGGCCTATTGCCTTTCTATAAGCACGACTTCCAAACCGTGGCCATTGAAGGAGCCCCGTTCGCACCCTATTTTATTCCTGCAACGTTTAGCGGAGACCAATTATCTACTATCCCCAACATCCAAACCGGCATCACCGCTACCCTTCCAGGTTTCTACGCCCCACAGGGCCGCACCATTCGCTCCACGAGCGTATTCTCAAAGGCCATGGACAGCCTCTATACGCAAAGCGTTGCTGGAAAGAACATCACAAACTTTGAAATGGAGACCGCCGGCATCTATGCCTTGGCACATCTCCTGGGCCACGAGGCCTATAGCTTCTCGGCCTTGCTGGCCAATCGCAGCTTGGGTACTTTTCATGAGGATCCGGCCAGCGCGGTGGAGTCGTTGATTGAAAAGGTATTGGCGTGGGCGGTGGAATTGGAAGCTTAAGGGCAAAAAAACGCCCCGCTTGGGGCGTTTTTAGATTTACATGTCCGTTATGTTACTTCGCTACGTTCACTGAGCGCAACTCACGAATCACGGTAACTTTTACCTGACCTGGGTAGGTCATTTCGTTTTGAATCTTTTGAGAGATATCGTACGAAATCTGACTAGCCATGGCATCGGTCACTCTCTCGCTCTCCACCATCACACGAAGCTCACGACCCGCCTGGATGGCATAGGCCTTAGTTACTCCGTCAAAGTCATAAGCAACGTTCTCTAAATCTTTCAAACGCTGGATGTAACTATCCGCCACCATGCGACGGGCACCTGGACGGGCACCTGAGATGGCATCACATACTTGGACAATAGGAGAAATCAATGAAGTCATTTCAATCTCGTCGTGGTGCGCACCAATGGCATTACATACCTCTGGCTTCTCTCCGTACTTCTCTGCCCACTGCATTCCGAGAATCGCGTGCGGCAGGTCGGTTTCTTCATGCGGCACCTTACCGATATCGTGTAAGAGACCGGCGCGCTTGGCCAGCTTAGGATTTAATCCTAGTTCTGAAGCCATAATAGCACAGAGGTTGGCTACCTCTCGGCTGTGCTGCAACAAGTTCTGCCCGTAAGACGAGCGGTACTTCATGCGACCCACCGTCTTGATAAGTTCCGGGTGCAACCCATGAATTCCCAAATCTATGGCGGTACGCTTACCAATCTGGATGATTTCTTCCTCGATTTGACGAGTGGTTTTCGCCACCACCTCTTCAATACGTGCCGGGTGAATACGACCGTCGCTGACGAGCTTGTGCATAGACAAACGGGCCACCTCACGGCGTACCGGGTCGAAACAACTCAACAAAATGGCTTCAGGGGTATCATCCACGATGATTTCCACTCCCGTAGCCGCCTCGATGGCGCGAATATTTCGTCCTTCACGACCGATGATTTTCCCTTTGATATCGTCGTTTTCAATGTTGAATACGGATACTGCATTCTCTATCGCGTTTTCAGTAGCAACGCGCTGAATGCTTTGGATAACCACCTTTTTCGCTTCTTGAGAGGCCGTTAATTTCGCATCCTCAAGGGTAGTTTGGATGTAGGCCTGAGCATCGAGCTTCGCCTTGTCCTTCAAGGTTTGGATCATGTGCTCCTTTGCCTCTTCTTCCGTCATACCGGTCAAGGCTTCGAGCTGTGCGATTTGCTTATCACGCAATTTCTCCACCTCCTTGGTCTTCACCTCAAGCGCTTCACGCTTATTTGCTAGGGTATCCTTTTCCTTCTGTAGGTTCCGCTCGTCACGCTTGTAATCTTGGATGCTTTGGCGTAGACGTTCGTCCTTCTCACGGAAGGAGTTTTGCCGTTCGGCTAATTTTTGATCGCGCTTTTGCACCGCACGCTCGTGTTCTTCTTTGAGATTCAGGAATTTCTCCTTCGCCTTTAGGATGCGGTCTTTTTTGATTTGCTCAGCTTCTTTTGCAGCTTCGGACAGCATCAACGCGCTCTTCTTTTTCATCGCATTTTGCCAGAGGACATAGCCTCCGCCCAAGCCTACTAAAAGCCCAACAACCGCAAAAATTATTTCTGTTGTCATACCACGTAGGGTTAAAGTTGTTAAAATCCCGCACCTGCTAGCATGTTGTCTAAACTCCTATCTATCAGGATCTGTCGCTGCCGCTTCGTCTTGACCTTCCGCTGGAGCGAGCTCTTCTCGAAAGAATGGCGGCCTGCTCGTAACGCTGCGAGTCAACAACATAACAACGTGCTCGTTGAGTTTAGCACAAAAATAGCAAGTGCGGGAAACGTTATTCTCCTTGTAAAGCCGTATTTAGTACGGCTTCAACGTCGGCCAGTGCTTCACTGGCCTGGGATTGAACGGCTTGAGATTGTTTTAGTGCGATTTCCGTTTTGGAAGCGAGTTGTAGCGCACACATACTGAGCACATCCTGCTTGTCTTGGACAGCATAACGGCTTTCAAATCTGGCTACTGCGTCGTTTATGGTTTTCACGGCCGCTCGGATTTGTTCCTCCTCTTCCGTTTTCACGGTCAGCGGATATACCCTATTGGCAATGGTCACTTTTATTTTTAACGTCTCACTCACGGAGATTAGGCACTTAACAATTTCATGCAGCGGTCAATTTCCCGCACCAACTCCGCAATCTTTTCTTCGCTATACGTGTCCCGCGCGGGCGAACCACTTTGGACTGTACGCGCTAGATCGCGTTGTTGCAACTGATTTTCGAAGTCCGCGTGCTCCGCTTGCAAGGCCACTAAGGTCTCCTGCAAATGATCCACTTGTTCTTCTAGTTCACTGATTTTCTGGCGCAACTCGCTGTTGACCTCAGCCAATCTCTGGGCTTTGTGGGTCACACGACGTACTGTATCAGAAAATTCACTTGACATGTAAATCAGTTTCCATCAAAGATACCATAATTGTAGATTTGTGGCATGCAGAAATTCATCCTCTTCTTAGGGATTTTCTTAACGCCCCTCGTTCAGAACGCCCAAACCTTCGAACCTCAGCCTCCACTGGATATTCCGCTGGTGTTGAGCGGCACATTTGCGGAATTACGCGGAAATCACTTCCACGGCGGCATCGATATCAAGACCCAAGGGCGCAGTGGTCTGAAGGTCTATTCCATTGCGGATGGTTATGTAAGTCGAATTGCAGTTAGTCCATACGGTTATGGCAATGCGCTGTACATTCGTCACCCTGAAGGATATACCTCGGTCTACGGACATTTGAACGCTTTTGCTCCAGAAATTGAGCGGTGGGTCGAGGATCAGTTTCGCGACCGCAGCAAAAACAACGGTAACCTCTACCCTTCGCCGGAACAATTCAAGGTCACTCGCGGCCAGCTCGTTGCTTTCAGCGGGAACACGGGCGGCTCCTTCGGTCCGCACTTGCACTTTGAGATCAGAGATACCGAAACAGAAGAACCTTTGAACCCGCTAGCGTTTGGTATTGAAGTTAAAGACACCCGCAAGCCAGATATACGAGGACTAAAGTGGACTGCTAAAGACTTCGGAGACATGGGCACGTTTAAAGCTGGAGATACGATAGCAGTGAACTTCGCACTGGGCATTGACCTATTCACCACGGATAAGCAAGACCTTGCCAACAACAATAATGGTGTGTATTCCATTGAGGCCTTGATTGAGGGACAACCCTTTTTTACGGCTAATTATAGACGCATCAATTTCAGCACCTCTCGATATATCAATGCACACATCAACTATGACCTGTATTGTTCGCAAGGGGTGCGCTATACGAGGTTGTATGAACTTGAGAACAACCCACTCAAG
>Ga0163109_10002047_pt1 | contig 15872 bp, 18 predicted proteins | sample CRUFie1St13metaG_FD_108704 | JGI IMG/M metagenome (GOLD analysis project Ga0163109, IMG submission 108704) | Marine microbial communities from the Costa Rica Dome - CRUD Field 142mm St13 metaG | ecosystem: Environmental > Aquatic > Marine > Oceanic > Photic zone | place: Costa Rica: the Eastern... | reverse complement strand
GCATGGTCATACAAGTGGGTAATTAAAAAATTAAAACGAAATCCGGACTTGACATTTACCGAATTAAATGATATAATTATGAGGAACAATGGAAATAAAAATATACTCTAAACCTAACTGTGTATATTGTGAGAAAGCTAAAATGGAATTAGCTAAACATAATCCTACAATACTTATGTTAGATGTTGATTATACTAAGGAAGAATTTTTTAAGTTGTTTCCTTATGCTAAAACATTTCCACAAATTATTATTAATGGAAATGTAATAGGTGGTTACTCGGAGTTAGATGGCTTATCGTTCTAAGTTTGAAGAAACAGTTATAAAGAATTTAAAAACAAAAAAGATTAAATTCTTTTATGAAAGAGAAAGGTTAAAGTATGTTCAACCCATTATTCATAGGTCTTATTTGCCCGACCTTTATTTTCCTTCTACTAATGTGTATGTAGAATTAAAAGGTAGGTTTACTATTGCAGATAGAAAAAAACATTTATGGATAAGAGATAGTACAGATTATGATATTCGTTTTTGTTTTCAAAATGCAAGAGTAAAGATTAGAAAAAATTCTAAAACTAGTTATGCTGATTGGTGCATGAAAAATAATTTTGAATGGTGTGAAAAAAAGATACCGAAAGATTGGATGATAAAGAATGGAAAAAGGTAAAGCTTATATATCGTTTACACCTGTTGGTGTTGGTAAAAGAAAAAAAATAGAAATAGAATTTTGGGATTTAACAGAAGGTGATACACAGATTATGAAACTTGGTTATGGAACTTTTTGGTTTGCAAAACATAACAATGCATTGTGTAATTACATAGGTGAAAGAGAGTTTGACAAAATATTATTTGGAAAGAAAGGAGAAGGTAGTGAACAAAACTAAAGAATATTTAGAAGAAGCAATTAACTTAGTAGGAGGTCAACGCCATGTTGATTATGGTGATAAAAAAGAAAACCATAATAACATAGCAAAGCTTTGGGATGCATATCTTGATGTTAATATTGATGCACATGATGTTGCTATTATGATGGCTTTGTTAAAGATAGCAAGAACTAAATTAGGTAAGAGAACATCTGATACTTACATTGATGCATCAGCTTATATGGCAATAGCAGGTGAGATAGAAGCAGTAACAGAAAAAGAAGATGAAGAATTTAAAATAGATTTAATGAAAGGTAAACCAGAAAGATGAAGATTAAAATAGATTTAGATAGGGATAAATACTTAACACCATTTGGTATCGCAACTGTTAGAGATAGATACCTTGATAAAAAAGAAACATCACCTCAACACGCTTTTGCTAGAGCCGCAAAATATGTTTCTACTTATCGTGGTAAAACAGATTGGGATATGGCACAAAGAATATATGACTATGCAAGTAAGACATGGTTTGGTTTTTCTTCGCCTATACTTTCTAATGCAGGTACATCTAAAGGTTTACCTATATCTTGTTTTCTTAATTATGTACCAGATAGTAGAGAAGGATTAAGTAAACATTATGATGAAAACATTTGGTTAGCTAGTAATGGTGGTGGTATTGGTGGTTATTGGGGAGCAGTTAGAAGTGATGGTACTTCTACTTCTCATGGTTCTAAATCAACAGGGTCAATACCTTTTATGAAAGTTGTTGATAGTCAAATGTTAGCTTTCAACCAAGGAACAACAAGGAGGGGTAGCTATGCAGCATATATGGATGTATCGCATCCGGAGATAGAAGAGTTTTTATTTATGCGTAAATCTTCTGGTGGAGATACAAATAGAAAATGTCTTAACTTACATCATGGTATAAACATAACTGATAAGTTTATGGAATGTGTTTCTAAGAATGTTGATTGGGATTTAATAGACCCGCACTCAAAACAAAAGATTAAATCTATTAGTGCTAGAGAACTATGGAGATTAATTTTAGAAACAAGACATGAAACAGGTGAACCATACTTACACTTTATTGACACATCTAATAAACATTTACCAGAGAAACAAAAAGAAGCTGGATTAAAAGTTAATCAATCAAATCTTTGTAGTGAAATAACATTACCTACAAGTGAAGATAGAACTGCTGTGTGTTGTTTATCTAGTGTTAATCTTGCACAATATGATGAGTGGTCAATGTCTGCTACATTTATACCAGACATGATTAGAATGTTAGACAATGTGTTAGAACATTTTATACAAGCTACTTATGATTTTGTTTATGATTACAAAGGTGACATAAGAAACATGGAAGTACAAAGATTAGGTTTTGAAAAGGCAGGTTATAGTGCTTACAGAGAAAGAAGTATTGGTCTTGGTGCTATGGGCTTTCACACCTATTTACAAAAATTAAATATACCATTTGATAGTCCAATGGCAACAGGACAGAATACAAAAATATTCAAACAAATCAAAGAGTTAGCTGTAAAAACATCTAAGGAACTAGCCAAAGAAAGAGGTGAAGCTCCGGACATGGAAGGTACAGGTATGCGTAATGCACACTTACTTGCTATTGCTCCTAACGCTACATCATCTATTATTTGTGGAGGAACTAGTCCTTCGATAGAACCTATAAGAGCTAATGTATATTCACATAAAACTTTAAGTGGAACATTCCAAGTTAGAAACAGACAGCTACATAATTTATTTAAAACTAAATGGGAACTGTCAGAAACTTTACAAAAAGATTATGATAATGATTATCAAAATTATAAAGATACAATTTGGAAAAGTATTAGCGAACATGAAGGTTCGGTAAGTCATCTATCCTTTTTAACTGATATGGAAAAAGATGTATTTAAAACTGCAAATGAGATAGACCAGAATTGGATTATCCAACACGCATCAGATAGACAAGAGTATATCTGTCAAGCACAATCAGTAAACTTATTCTTTGTTGCTCCACGCATACAAGCTTCACAAGAAGAGCATGATAATTTTTTACGCTATACAAATAAAGTACATTATCAAGCTTGGAAAAAAGGATTAAAGAGTTTGTATTATCTAAGAAGTAGAGAAGCTAAAAGTGCAGAGAATATTAATTTAAAAGTTAAGCGAGTAAGATTAGAACAAGAAGCAACAGAGGAGGTTTGTTTATCATGCGAAGCGTAAGTCCATTATTTAACGAAAGAACTTATTATAAACCATTTGAATACCCGTGGGCATTTGATTATTATACATTACAAAATCAATTGCATTGGTTACCAGAAGATGTACCCATGCATGAAGATGTAAAAGATTGGAATCAAAAGTTATCACCGGCAGAAAAAAATTTATTAACACAAATATTTAGATTGTTTACACAATCAGATGTTGATGTTGGTGCAGGATATTATGATAAGTATATACCACTATTTAAGAAACCAGAATTAAGAATGATGATGGGTTCATTTGCAAACATTGAATCAGTACATCAACATTCATATTCATTGTTGTTAGATACAGTTGGTATGCCCGAGTCTGAATACAAAGCATTTGCTAAGTATGAAGAGATGTCATCTAAACATGATTACATACAACAATTTAAAACATCCGAAGTTAAAACAAAGAAAGATTTAAAAGATGTAGCTAAAGCTTTAGCTGTATACTCTGGTTTTACAGAAGGACTACAGTTATTCTCAAGCTTTGCTATCTTGATTAACTTTCAAAGGTTTAATAAAATGAAGGGGATGTGTAAGATAGTTGACTACAGTATTCGTGATGAGTCACTTCATGTTGAGGGTATGACTAAAGTATTTAGAACTTTAATAAAAGAAAACCTAGACATATGGACCGATGAGTTCAAGAAAGAAATCTACGATATATGTAGGGAAATGGTTGACCATGAGGACAACTTTATTGAATTAGTTTTTGAGATGGGAGATATACAAGGTCTAACATTAGAAGAAATGAAACAATACAATAGATATATTGCTGATAGACGCTTATTACAATTAGGTTTAAAACCTAACTTTGGAGTGAGTGAAAATCCTTTGACTTGGTGGGATGAAGTTATTGGTGTTGAACATCAAAACTTTTTCGAGGGAAGAGCTTCTGCTTATACTAAAGCTAGTGTAAAAGGGAACTGGTCTAATGTCTTCGATGACGCAGAATAAAAAGGAAGCAGTAATATTTTCTTATTCTTTAATCCTTGATAAAGAGGGAAAGTTTATCACAGAAATAAAATCTATGCCAGTTGATGACAAAGAGATTATGGATAAAGCTTTCCCTCATCGAGAGGAAAGAGTGTTCTTTACAAATGTTGTAAATGAAGCTAAAAGAAAATTTATTGTTGTCCACGAATGGTTAGAAAAATATCTTAGAGTTATCTCTTAACTAAGCTACCACCAAAATATAATCCTACAATCGCACTCATTAAGTGAGTATCTAATGGTGTTATTACTACACCTGCATGAGCTTTGTCCATTAATAATTCTTTCTGTTCTACTAAGAATAAAAATCCTCTAGTAAATTCTGTCCATGTTAAAATAACAGGAACATCAAAAAATACTGGTACTAATTTAGGATAAGCTATTACCATAAATACTGCTGTCAAAGCTATTATTCTTCTTGTAAAAGTAAATCCTTTGTTTTCATATGTTCTTGCTTTTTCTATGTGCGACATTTGATTGTCTGCTCTAGCAAGTAACATTTTTTGTTCGTCTTGTTTTGCTTTGATGCTTTGACTCCATATGCTCATAAATCCACCTAACAAAGATGACCCAAGCATTGTTATCATTTCTACTGGTAATCCGCCCAACATTTATTTCCCTTTCTTAAAATAATTAAAAAACTTTTTTATTACTTCCTTTGCATTTGTTTTTATTACAGGAAGTTTTACTTGTCCTTTTTTCTTTCCAATGTGTTTTTGTTTCTTCATATAATTGTAAGGGGCTTTCGCCCCCTACCTTTTACTTTACAGTAATTGTTTTTGGTTTCTTTTCTTCCGGTAGATTTAATTTCATATCTACTTTTAGAACGCCATCTTTTAACACAGCACTTGTTACTTCAAGATGTTCTGCCAAAGTCCATTGTCTTTTAAAAGACCTTTGAGCTATACCTCTGTGTACAAAAGTATCTGTATCTTTATCTGATGCTTTACCAGATATTGTTAAAGTATTTTCTTTTACTTCAACTATTACATCTGTTTTTGTAAATCCTGCCAACGCCATTTCCAATTGATATTTTTCTTTACCAACTTTCTTGATGTTATATGGAGGATAATTAGATGTGTCATATGATGACAATGTTGACAATTGGTCAAAGATATTATCAAAGCCAACAGTCAAGTTTCTGAATGGGTCAAAGACCCCTGTAGGTAGGTTCATTTTTGCTCCTTTCATAAGCGAGTTATTAGTATAACGAAATACTACCCGTAGCTATCCCGTTATACCTATATTATACACCTCAATCCTCAACTTGTCAACCCCTTTTTTTGTCAAGTAATCCGCCCTTTTTAAACTCTAATGTATAATTTACAAAAACTTCTGGATTTGCTGAGAACAATCCACCCGGAGGTACTTCCACTCCAAGTGTTCCAAAACCAGTATCATATTCCATAGTTCCTTTTTGTAAATTAATATCTAAATCCCCATCTAATAAGTTAAACTGTGTGTAATCATCAAACTTATCTTTAATTCTACTACCAGTTTCAATTGGATTTTTAACCGCATCTGTAGCTGTCTCAACAGCTTTATCTAATATGCTTGTAGTCTTAGTTGGTGTTTCATTAGTTTGATTATTATTATTATTATCACTACTTTTATTTCTAAAATCTTCTTGTATTTTTTTAGCAGATTTTGTACTAGTTCCTCCAGATAAATTTTTTATACCTGCTTTCTGCATAGACTTAGCCGCCTGTCTATATTGACTAGCTCTATAAGCTTCTCTGTTAGTAGAGTAAGCTCTGTTAGAAGTCATAGCTCTTCTAGCTCTTGCAAAACCTCCACGAAAAAAGTTTGTTCTATCTCCTATAATAAACTGAATATAATCCCGAGTTTCTTTTGGTAAATTTTTTTCATCACCACCTGATGCTAACCATTTTTCTGTAGCTCCCGGTCCATAGTTATATGCTATAAGAGCTAATCTATCATTACCAAATTTTTTCTTCATGGCATTATAATATTCTTTAGCAAACTTTACATTTTTAACTGGGTCATTCAGTTCTTCAACTGTTAATGGTTTTACTTTATATCCCGGGTCTTTAGCTGTGTTAGGCATAATTTGCATTAAACCTATTGCACCTTTTTTACTTTTTAAATTTACACCTCTACTACTTTCTTTCTGTAAAATCTTATCAAATAAAGGATTACTTAAATAATATAAACCATCTTTTTGTGTTAAACCTTCTAAGTCTTGACCAACTGGACCAACACTAGAACCAACAGAACTAGTTTTAATAGGTGGTTTCTTTTTAATAACTATCTTTGGTCCATCTGCTATTTGTCTTACTAATTCTTTTTTATCAGATACTCCTGTTGTTTCTGGATTTTCTCGTAATTGAAAACCATTAAAACCTACTGGTCCACCTTCACTAAATAAACTTCTATTTAAAATATTATCTTCTCGTTTATCATAAAGATTATTACCAAGAATACTATTGATAGGTTCTTTCTTAGTTCCAGAAAGATTAGTTCCAAAAGTTCTATCTATTAATTTTCTAATATTAGGAGCAGGTAAAGACTCTAAAAATCTTTGTATTGATTCATCATAACCTTTTTTACTAATACCACTTGCATTAACTCCTGCTTGTGCTAACGCAATAATAGAATTAACAATACTAAAAGCAGGTGCAAATTCTAAAGGTCTTGCTGAACTATAACCAACTAATTGATTCATAGCTAAAGTAGGAAGCCATCCTAAATTACCAGACATATGTGTAGCTTTAGTTAAAAATTCTTTTGGGTCTTTTTCTAATTCTGTAATAGGATTTTTTACATCACCTGTTCTTATAAAATCTCTTAACTCTTGAATACCACCATAAACACTTAAAGCTCCGAGCATACCTACTAATTGTCTTAGTTGCCCATCTTCTATTCTTTCTATCATGGCATTTGTTTGTGTTGATTTAGCCATAGCCCAAGATGAAAACTGTCCTAGTATTCTTACCATAGGATTTTTATTCTGTGTAAATAATAATCTATTTCCAACAGTAGGTAGAATAGCATCTCTATCAGCAGCTCTCATTCCTACATTATCCATAATGTTGAATGAGTCAGAATCTTTCATCGCTGTTCTTACATTTTTAAATCTACCAAATTTAAGAATTTGTCCTAGGTTTGTTATCTCTCCAGCAGCATTAACTTTTAAAGCTCCTGTCTTATTTAAATGAGATAAGTATCTAAGAAGCTCTGTCTTAGTAGCTTCTGTCATGTTTTTGTTCGCTAAAATTTTTTCAAACGAAACACCTTCAGTTAAACTAAAAGTAAATTTATTTGCATCAAATCCTTCTGCAATTATTTTAGAAGTTTTATGTACATCAACAGCACCAACATTGTAAGCATATCTTCTTGCTACATTTGTAATACCTTCAAGACCAATTAATTTAAAAAATGCTTGATTACTTTTTCCAATTAAACTTAAAACACCTGCTGGTTCTAAATCTCCTTTTGCATTTCTTTTTATAATTTGAGAACCGCCAGTTGGAGTAACAAATGTATCAACTAAATTTTCTTGTATTAAACCACTATGAATTATACCTGCTTCTCTTTCTGCTCTTAATCCAAGTGTTTCTCCTAGTCTACCTCGTTGTACTCTGTTACCCGGAAACATTCCTCGTATTGCAGAATCCCAATATTTACTGTTAGAAAAAGGTTGTATTAAATCTCCAAGGTTTGCAATAGTAACTTTATCCATCATGTTAAAGTTTGCCATTGTAGATAACACAGCAAATATTTCTCTGTTACCTTGTACTCCTAACGGAGCAGATTGATATCTACCAAAGTAAGAATTAACTGCGTTCTCTATTGCTTTAACATCATCAAAATGATTCTTACCATAGTAACCTTTATACGCACCTACTTTATCTTTTTTAAACCCAGCATCTGCATATTTTTGTGTTATTCTTTTTAAATAACCATTAACTAAATTAGCATTAGGTCCAAACTTTCTAGCAAATTCTACAGACTTTACTGTAGTTCTAGTTATATCTGTTAATACTGTTCTAATATCATTGATAGTATATTGTTTTAAAACACTATCAATTAAATCATATGAGTTAGCAGAGGTTGTAGATAAAGTTCTAACCTCATCAATATGACTACTTAAAGGTAATCTATTAATAACTGGACTATAAGTATTCTTACCTGTCTCAACAATAGGTCTTTCTAAATCATTTAATACTGCATTGAAATGATTTTCAGCTAATTTTTTTGCTGAAGCTTTACTATTATAAAATTTACTTCCCGGGTCTTTCTTTAATTTTTTTATAATGTTAGTCACATCTTTTATAAACTGTTCTTTTTTATTATAAATTAAATTATAATCATACTTTCTAGGAAAATAATTTTCAAGAACTTCTTTTTCACTTATACCTACATCATTAAAATATTTTTTATACTTTGATAACCATTCTTTTATTCGAGAAGCCATAGCAACAGCATCACTAGATGCTTCGCCTTTAAATCCTCTAACTATTTCTATTGCTTCATCTTGTATTTTTAAAGCATTTTTTTGTTGCTCTGTTAACGGAACTTTAAATAATTGATTTCTTCTTGCACCATTAATTAATGTAGTGTATTGTTTACCAATAACATTATCTATGTCTACAATAAAATCTTTAAATGCTATTTGAGCCATATCCTCTACAGAGTTTCCTGCTCCAATAGTTCCCGCACCTTTTACATCTACAACATTACCTAACCAATCTCTAGTAATAGTATCTTTTGGTCTGTAAAATAAAAGTTTTGAAAACTCATCATGTACTTCACTTCTTGCAGATAGTTTAGATTGTTGACTTGTTGCAGTCATTATAGAAATTTTTCTTACAATATTATTAAGATAACTTTTTTTAATACCATCAGCAATTTCTTTTTGTCTTTGGAATGGTAAACCACCAACTCTACCAGCTATTAAAGCTCTGTGTGTTAATCCTAATGCAAATCCTGCACCTACTGCTGTTAGTAATCCTTCATCAGAATCACCAAACATAGTATGAAAAACGCCACCACCTGCTCCGTATAAAACTGGTCTCGTAAAGTTAGCTGTTAAACCTTTAATAACTTTAGATGTTAAACTTCCTCTTGCATCTAATTCTTTTATTATTTGTAATTGTAATTTAGAGTATTTATTAGCATTAGTTTTACTTAAAGTTGTTTGTAATGCTTCAAAATGTGCATCAACATCTTTTATTATTTTATCTATATGTCCGGGTTCTGCACTATCAATTTTAATAACTTTACCTTTACCATCTGCGGTAGGTAATTTTATTTGTTTTACTTTGACATTATAGCCGGGGGATTTTGCACCTTGTTTTTTAATGGCATCGAGTATAGATAAGATTTTTTCTCGAGGTGCAATTGTAGTTTGATATGAAGATAATTGACTTTGTAATTCTTTAAATAATTTATTTATACTTGAAAGCTCAGAAACTTCTCTTACACTATTTAACTGTGCTTCATTAAGGTCATATTTTTTTTGATAATTTTTATTTAGCTTTGCAACTGTAGCTTCCATTTGTTGTTTGCTTTTAAACAAACTAGGGAATATTTTGTTAATAGCTTTACCACCTGCAATTTGTATTGGGTAAGCAAGAGGACCTGCTACTGCTCCTATACCTCCTGCAAATGTTAAATGACTAGGTTCTATCTCTCCAGTTCTTGCAAGACTTCTAATTGATGCATCACCAACTCCTACACCTGCTCCAAGTGCAGCAAGTTTTGCACCTTTCATAGCAAGACTAGTTCCTTTTAAAGCTAATCCATAAGGAACAACTAAGTATGTTGGGTCAGCTAATAATGTAATAGCCCTTCCTGTCATAACAGCAGGGTCAAAATCATATTCACCAGATGAAGCCCAAGGATGTTCGTTATATATAGCTTCTAATCTTTCTTCTTCTATATCTTCTCGTTCTTCTTCAAATGTTGTTGGTCCAATAGATTTAACTGCCGCTTTTAAAAGACGATATCCATCGCCTACTAAATTTGTTTCGACATCAAACCCATATTCTAATCTTTGTTGGAAGGAAGGTTTTGCTAGTGGTGTTGCAATACTACTTAGACCAGTACCTGCTGACTCAAGAGGAGAAGCGATATCATTTAAAGGCATTATCTGCTCCTATTCTGATTGTAAATATTTATCTATTACTGCTAAAAGTTCTGCGGGAATATCTTCTCTTCTAATATCCCCTCGTTCTATTAATTTTAAAATATCTTCTATTTTATATTGAAAACCCGGAAGAAACTTATCGTCTCCGATTTGTATTTCTTTTTTAAATGTTAAAGCTTTTCCATCATCAACAACAGTAAAGGCATCAGCAATTTTCATTTCTTGAACACCTACATTTTCAATGTAATCTCTCATATAATTTTGAACTATACTTCTAACCTTAACAGTATCTTTAGCAGTTGATTTATCTATTGTTAATCCATCAACTTTAACTGTTTCACCTTCTTGATTTACATACTCATATCCTTCATTTATTGAAGCAATTTTTATTAATTGGTCTTTAGATATATTATTTTCTTCAGCAGCTTTTAAAATATCAGTAGGTATTATCATAGCAACTGTTGCATTATCTGTGGTCCATGCAACATCAATACCACCTGCACCATACACCGCTAGTTGATTATCAAGTTTAGCAAAGAAAACTTTATTAATTGAATCCATTCCCATTTTTTGGAAATTACCTTCTATATCTCCTAAAATACTAGCCGCAAAAGGAGAAGCTTTTGCACCATTCTGAGAGTAAATTAATGCAAATACTTCTTCAACAGTTTCATTGTATAAAATTTTTGCTTCTTCAAGAACTCTTTGACCATTTTGGTTTACACCTATTACTGCTCCATTGTCAGCAAACTCAAATAATCCTTCTTCCAATCCTGTACCTAATCTTGAACTAATACCATCAGCAATATTTTTCATTTGCGTATTAGTGTTAGCAGAAGATATAGCATTTTTATATTCAGATATTACAAAATTTGCATTAGCATCTGTAAGTAATTTTTCAGATGGAACTAAGGTTGTAATAAAATCTTCAGAATCAGCAACACTATTAAATTTTCCTGTTGAATTGTAAACTTCTGGAGCAATCTCATCTTTAATCTCCATTCGTTTCATGTCTTCAATATTTTTTAAATAGTCATCTGGTTTAACATCTTTTTTATCTTTACCAATAAGATTACTAAATTGCTCACCTAATTTTGTTCTTGTTCCAGATTCAATTTCATCAGCTAACTTAGCCCAATACTCCGGTCCTTTGTAATAGTCTTCAATTTTAGGAGCATCAAACATAATACCTCTGTGATTAAATTCAAAACCACCACCTTCTTTTTCAACAAATCCTTTTTTAATATCATTCTTCATTCTATTTTTTTGGAAATATTCTGCATCTAAATATGATTGTCCATACTTTGCTATAGCTATTCTATCTGCCGCAGCATCAGCATCTAAACCTTGTTCAGAAATTTCATTGTAAACAGACTGTAAACTTCTAATACTTTTTAATTCTTCTTGATATGCAGCTTCATCTGTAGCAAATCTTGACTCTGCAAGTCTTCGATAAAATGCTTTGTTTTCGTTTAACTCATCTAGTCTATCATCAATTTTCTTTTGCCTAGCTTCGGTGTCCATTTTTGCGACATCACCGGCAGTCAATAAAGCTAAATCTCCAAAGTTTAAAGCCATTAGTTATCTCCTTCTAATTCTTCTTCTTCCGGTAATTCTTTTACTCTTGCAAGTAAAGACGGAGGAACACTATCTTTTCTAATCTCACTAACTTGTTTTGTTAAATTTTTAGAATCAACATTATCTAAACTATCTTCAGAAACAAATGCCCCGTCAACATCTTCATCATCATATAGTGTTGGTTCAATATCATACTCTTCACAAATTGCAATTAATAAATACATTAGTGGTTCTACTAATAATAACATAAGGTCAACATTGTATTCACCTTTTGTAAAACCTCTATATAAAATCATTTGAGTCATTTCTTCAATAGGTTGTTTATTTTTAAAAAAGTTTAACATTTCTATTAAAGCATCTCTCTCGGTTATTCTAAGAAAAATATCTTTTATAGCTTCGTCTACATCTGTAAACTTAGCTTGTTGCTCCCATTCAAATCTTTCGTCTGGGTTTTTAGTTAGGGATTCACCGGGAGTAGGATTATTAAAAGGATTAATACCTTCTTGCTCCGCTTCCATGATTTTATTTTGTTGTATATCTACCATATTATTTTACTCTTCTATACGCCCTTGTTTTCTTTGCAATCCTTTTCGGTTGCTTCACAAACTGTTTCCCCTTTTTTGTTCCTTTTCGCTTTGCTCTTGATGTTGCCGCATATTCGGCAGGTGTCAGAGCTTTTATAGCCGCTTCTGGTAAATATCTCTCGCCAGTAACGCTTGATTTCTTTCCAGACTTTGTACGCCATTTTTGCTTTGTCCATGATTTAAGACTTCTTTGTGATTTTTTTAGTGCCATGTTTTTTCTTTAATACTTCTTTTGCTCGTTTTGCTATTTTCGCTTGTTCTGGTTTTCCCCCGAACTTGCTCCTTTGTTCCAAAACTGTAAGGATTTGAATTTTCCTAGCATAAGGTTTATTAATTTTTTTAACTTTTGCCACAGTTTTTTTAGCATCTGCCACAGTTGCATACTTAATGCTGACAGTATCTTTAGGATTTTCATCGGTATATAATCTCCTTCCGCTTCCTTTTGGTTTTTTACCCGTGCCAACTTTAGGGTCTCGTTTTTTTGATTTCATTTTTTGGCTTGTTAATTATAGCACCACCTTTATTGTAACCCATTCTAGCTACAACCTCTGGTGCTTTTTCTTTTAACTCTCTAAGACCTTTACCTTTAGGTCCTTCTGGTATTTGCTTCTTCATTATCTGTAACCTCCTCCAGCTTTTTTATAAGCCGCAGCCAACATCTGTGCCTTCCTAGCACTCCATTGTCCGGGTCTACCACCCTTGCTACCAGCTTTAATTCTACTAAATAATCTTTTTCTCATTGTAGGTTTAGTATAATTACCTGCTTCGTTTACTCTTGATTTACTTTTTTTCTTTGCCATATTAACCTTTCTTATGTTTTTGAGATTTAGGTGGAGATTTTTTAGAACCTCCCGGACCTGCCCATAAAACTTTGTTAGCCCAATACGCAGCACTTGTTTTACCTTTAGCTATATTCTTTGCGTGTCTAGCTTTAAAACTTTTTCGTGCTTCTTTAGAATAATTATGACCCATACCTGTTGAGTCACCAAAGTGTATAATCTTAACTTTACCTTTATCCCGTATGGCAACGACACCTTTTTTACCATACTTAGTTGTTCTGATAGGTTTGCTTACACCTTTTAAATTATATCTTTTTAGTTTCTTTTTATCAGCTTCTGATAAAGACATTAGTTACTTCCTGCTATGTTAAACGCCCCACTTTGTTGTTGTTTTAAAAACTCTTCCTGTAAAGTTTTATTTAACAATGAACCAGTAAAATCACCTGTTATATTAGTTCCTTGATACATAGAAGATGAAGTTAAATTATTATCATTTAAACTACCAAGTTGAACATTGTAAGCTTGTGACTCTGCATCATTACCAGATGTAAATAATGCCATAGCTGCATCTTTACCTCTTTCAAATAAAGAAGTATTAGATTTACCTAATAAAACATCTTTAGTTTTAAATACATCTCCTTTTACTTTTGGAGCATATGCTTGTGTTGCTGCTGTAACATCAAATTGTTTTATAGTATTAGCAAAGTTTTTACCTGTGTACTCATAACCTCCTGTTGGAGCAACAAAAGAAAAGTCTGCTGATTTAGCAAAATCTAATGTGCCATCTGCGCCAACACCATTTAGTCTTACATATTCGTAAGCACTTCTTTTATCAATACCAAACTGCTCAACAGAGTTCATATATTTAATACTATCTTTTGATAAACCTTCTAATAAACCGCTTTTTGCCATCGTATTATTAATAGATTCAAAAGCAAATTTATTTGCAACATTAGCATTACCTAATCCTACACCACCGGTTTGAGTTATATAACCTCCAGTATTTTTTATTCTTGCCATAACTCTTGTATCAACATCAAGTGTTTGACCTAAATTATCAAAAAATTGTTTACTTTGTGCAACATTACCAACTTGTCCATATTGAATAGTACCCATTCCAGCTTTACCACTAAGAACTTCACCTGTTCCTTGAAAGAAGTTTTTAAAACCTTGGGATATACTTCCACCACTTCGTACTCCAGTTACTGCATCTTTAGTTCCTGCAAATCCTTTAAATGTTGCAGCAATAGTATCTGATATACCTTTAAAAGTTCCTTTAGTAAAATTTACACCATCATAAACTTTTGTTCCTACTTTACCAAGAACTTTTAAAAATGGATTAGAAGCATGATTTGCCCATCCTCCGGGTATACCTCCTGCTCCCATTTTAGCACCAAAGTTTGTCCATAATCCTCCAGCCATACTAGTAAAACCACTCATTAAATAAGGCATAGCAATAGCCATTCCTATTTGTCCAACTGGTCCTATCCTTTCACTAAATTTCATATATGCTGATAATGCTTTACCCCCAACTTGTTTAATACCATTCCACATATTTTTACCAACATTAGCAATTGCCTTTGATGTTTTTCTTATAATTTTAGTTATTGGACTAGTAACCTTCTTTGCGACATTCTTTACTGTCTTAAAAGCTTTACTAAAAAAACTACCTATTCCCATTATTATTACTCCTTATTATAAATTATCTAAAACCCATTTTGCTAAATTAGATAAAGCTTTTACTTTATCTGCATCAGTAGCCGCTTCGTTAGCAAGTGCCGCTTGTTTTAACAATGTTACTCTATCTTCATTATTTTGAGCAGCATCAAATTCCCACTTTGCTGAATCTCTCATTTCTTGCCATAAGAAAGATAAACCTTGATTACTTAAATTAAATGCGTTCATAGCGTTAGCTTGGTTTACTGCATTAAGACCTGCTGTATTAGCTGTGTTAGTTTGTCTTCTCCATTGAACATTTGATTGTTCTATTGCTAAAGCATTTTGTGTATTAAACTGGTCTCTTTGAAATCTTAGATTAGCATTGTATTGGTCAATCTGTGAATTTAATTGTGCTTCTAATCGACTTGCTTCTATTTGATTTCCCGCATTTATTTGAGCAACTTTATTAGCATTAGTTGCATTAAATTGAGAAGTTGCATCATTTCGTGCCGCATTACTTTGTGAAATAGTTGTAGCTAAGTTTGCCATAAACTGTTGTGTTTGTGACTCACTACTTGCATTAAATTGTCTTGAAGCATTTTGTGCAGACTGATTTGATAACATAGCTTGTTGTCTTTGTTGTGCATTAAGAACAGCAACTTGTTGACTATTACTTAAATTAGTCATATCCATATTTAAAAATGCTTGAGCATTTAACACTTGAGCTTGTTGATTATTATTTAAATTAGCCATATCAAGTGCCGCTAACCTAGCTGCATTTTGTAATGTAGCTTGTTGGTCATTATTTAAATTAGTTAATTCAAATGTTCTAAATAAATTAGAGTTAGAAATAACTGTTTGCTGTGCATTGTTTAAATTAAGAACATCCATTCCAGCAACAGTCTTTGCGTTTGCAAGAGCTACTGCTTGAGAATTATTTAAACCTGCTAAACCTACTTGTTGTTGTAGTTGTGCATTAGTTAAAGCTGTAGATTGTAAGTTAGCTAAGTTTTGTAATCTAACTTGTTGTTGTTGATTTGCTGTAGCTATTACTGCTTGT